>Ga0126342_10009405_pt1 | contig 17519 bp, 14 predicted proteins | sample Cyp1metagenome_FD_92528 | JGI IMG/M metagenome (GOLD analysis project Ga0126342, IMG submission 92528) | Coral microbial communities from Lord Howe Island, Old Settlement Bay, Australia - Cyphastrea 1 metagenome | ecosystem: Host-associated > Invertebrates > Cnidaria > Coral ... | reverse complement strand
TGGTGGAGGAGAAGCTGGAGGAGAGGGAGGAGGAGGAGAAGGAGGTGGAGGATGAGGAGGAGGCGGAGGAGGAGAACAACTGTGATAAAATCTAACAACCCTCACCTGGCAGGTGGGGAAAAATTGTGATTTGTGAGTCTCACCCTAACCCACCCTGCTTGACCCGACGCAACCATCTGGCTGCCATCCGTGTTGACCCACTCAACATTCCGTGCGGGCCCCGCAGGAGCAAAAAAATATGATTTGTCACTCACCCTACCCCACCGTGCTTGAGCCTACTCTACCACCCGTGGTGGCCCCACATGAAAAAAAAATAGTGATTTGTGAGATTCACTACTCAACCATTTGTGCTGCCCTCCGTGCTGGCCCCACGAGTTTCACCCTAACCCCACTGAACCACTAGTGGTGGCGCCAAAGAAAAAAAAAGTCTCACCCGAACCGACCGTGCTGACCCCACTCCACCACTTGTCGTGCCGACCCCAAAAACACAAAACACGTTGATCGTTGAATTTAACCCTACACGTGACACTACATCTACACACACAAGGCTGACCAATCATTGACGACTAGAATCCACTAAACCAAACATAATTGAATTGATTTTTAAAATATCATGTTGTTAAATTGTGGGTGTTTACAAATGTTGTCATTTTATGTTGACATTTTTTTGGCATATTTCGTACATGACATGATACCTTTATCATTATGCATGCAAACAAACAAACAAAAAAACAAACATATTACGCGCATCTATTTACACACTCATATCATGTACATGTTATACACATGTCATTTTCATATCATATGCATATCATTCAAAAAATATATATTTAGGATACTGGTGACACTTAGGAAGCAACCACGTAACGTGCTGACCGTTTAGCACGCGAAACAGGCGGGCAACCATTAACAAGTGTAAAAATACGAATCTCACCCCAGCTCGCGCGCCACAAGACATGTTGACTTATGTTTACCTTTGCCCTTACCTGGGCTTTTGACCGACCCAGGACCCACCAGCAATCACACCCGAAATTGTGAGTCGCAGTCAGACCCACCAGCACGTTTTTTTTTTTCCGGGTTTTGCCCCACTTTTCATGCGGATTCCACAGCACAGGAACGTGCCGATTTGGGTGTTAGATTTTAATCCGCCCGGCTAATACCCGTCCAAAGCTCAGTGAGGTTCCAACCCGTTGTGCCGACCTTGCGGAAACAAAATTATTGTAAAAGGCAACAAATTCAATAAGAAAAAAATGTCACGCCATCCAAGTTTTCGGACCAATCACGAAAAGCAACACGCGGATTTCAAGGCTTACGTTTGAAACTTGGCCAAGATGCAGGCTAAGATATGTTCAAACCATATGGTAATGTTATGTACTGTTGGGGCCATGTTGGAACCATGTGGGGCCATGCAAGGACACTGTTGAGGAACAGTTTGACAAAATAGAACGGCAGAAAGAGAACGTACAACACAGGCGGGTGCAAAATTCGGCACATAGCACGGCAAGGTCGGAGCCTCCGGCTGTACATTGCCCCTGCGCAACGATGGGGGCAGGGTCGCCACATAGCACGGAAAGGTCGTAACGCCCCAACCTGCTGTTTTGACCACGAAATTTTACAACATGTTTCAGTGAAGGCAACAAAGTAAAGAATGTGAATCTTACATCATCTTACGTCAACCGACCCTGCTGACCTCACAGCAACAACATGCTGATCAATGAGTCCATCCCACCGCTATGCACCGATGACTGGCTAGGGGTATGCGGCCGCGACCGCGCAGCGCTATGTTGACCGCATAGCAACAAAACACGGCAAATATATGCCAATATGCCGTTCTTGGATCCTCCGCAGTCGTGATATAATTTTGGTTGACACGTGTTTACTTCACAACCCTGTGAGCGTCGCCGTCGCCCCAGTATGTTAATCCCACAATTTCTAAAACATATAGATTAGTAAAATGGAACTTTGTCCACGTTTTAAGGATTTTTTAACGTGGAATTGTGAGAAATGTCAGGCATGACGCTTTTTAACCCTAGCAGGGGAGGAAAAAAAAACAAGTGCCGAAATTTACACCGCCGGGCGAACCCAACAACAGAAACAACAAAGCATTGTGATTTTTGAGTTTCGCCCCAACCTACTCTGCTGACCCCGCAGCGACAAAACATGTCGATCCATCCTGCCGATGCTATTTTTAGTAGCCGTGCCCCACAGCAAAAAAACAGTTTTCATTTGCCAATTCCATGGGCCCAAAACATATTCATGTGTTTAGTTGCCGGAAAAAAAACAACAGCACTTACTCAACAGTAACACACCCTTTCTGAAATCGGGACATTAATTTAACCTCTACGTTCCGCGGCAACATATTTTTTTTTGCGTAGGAAACATACACTTTGCGGTGCTGGGGATCATGCGATAACATTTTCATCGCGTATCAATTTGGTGGCAAAAGTAGCGACGTATTGATCATGTTTTGCAGAGAAAAACGTTCGTAATTACATAAACAAAATCAAAGCTGCAACCTTTTATTATATTTTGTTTCGCCATGGGTTGCCATTATATACATTGTTATTTTCTGCTCAAGTATCTTTAGCTGTTCAAATTTATACTAAGATACTGTTTTGCCATTGTTTGCCCTGGTTTCAACCACGTTTTTTTCGCGAGAAAAATGCAGTATTCAACCATTTTGAACTGGAAATTGCGCGCCGCCCAAGAAAAGACGGCGTCAAACTCACTGTCAGTTGCAGCGTGTTGCCAGCCAATGCATTTAAGGCGTTGCGGTAATTTTTCAACCCGTTCAACCCCAGTCAATGGCATCAAAGATCAATGGAGCGAACGGGGCGGCTCCATGTTTGCAATGCACGGTTTGATGCTCGTTGATTTCGGTTCACGGCGCAGGGGGCCCGCCGCGCAATGGCACCAACACCAGAAACCAGTGACTCCTCAGTTTGGACGCCCGGTCACATCTGTGATGTGTGCACATGTTTCCACTTTGGGAGGGGATAACCGCAGTTTAGTAATCACTGCGGCGCACGCACACACATTGTTCCAAGGTCGGTTTTTTTAACATATATTTGGTTGTTTTGTGATTTTGTTTTTTCGTGTTTTTTTTTTTCCGGACATGCCATGATGGAACCTCTTTCGTTGGTGTTGTTGTTCCTGTTTGGGTTGTGCAACTGAAACGTTGCTGTTCTACACTGACACACTTGCCGTGCGCACCCTTTGGTGAAGGTGTTGCCTGATCGACCGGGCTTGCTGAATGAGAAATTCAAGGCCGGTTTGGGGCCTGGATTTTGCCACGAATTTATTTTGGATCACTTGGTTTTGATGTTGAATGTCGTTTAGGGAATTCAATTGGCCAACAAATAAGTTTCTGCTGGTTTGGTTTTAGGTGGGTTTGCCACTTGGATATCTCAGTGAACTGCGAATTTCGGCAAACCGGAGTCAAAAAAAAACAAACCCAACACACAACCAAGGTGTTTGGTTTTATTTGGTTTTAGTGGGTGTTATCAAACCAAGGGGTGTGATTAGTGACTCGATCCTTTTGAATCCGCCGTTGATCGTCGAAACCACTATTCTAACACAGGATTTTGTGGTAATTAAGTTCGTCACCTTGATGTTGGGGTTTCCCAAATGCAAACCCATGATTTCGTAAATTCATTTTGTCACAATCTTAAGGTTGGTTCTGGAAAGGAATTAAAGGTAACAGGACGTTTGAATTCAAACGGGTCGCACTGGTGGCATAGGGATTGTGCAGCAGGGCGCGTCACGGTGATGGGGTTTTGTCCCTGACATTGGCTGTACAATTGTTTTGTTTTGGGCTACCCATGGCCACCCAATCACTCACATGAATTGTGCAAACAAAACCAATGATATGAAAGGTACTGTAATCAATGTATGTGTTCACTTGGCCGCCTGTAACTCCAACTTGATATGTTCCAGACAATTCCCGTTTCACGCTATAAATAAATGTGAAATCGGTATGCACAAGGCCACACACGACTGCCAGGTCCATTCTTACGACGGCGGTGCGTTCAAAAGCAAGGCGCAATACGACATCAAGTGGGGTAGACCCAGTGGTGGCGCTGGTGTTGGAGGAGGTTTGGTGAACCAGATACTGTACCTGGTGGTTCACATCCAAAGAATTTGCAAATATGGGTCGAACACATGGCATTTAGTATGTAGATTGTTGATTCATCCTTGGATTTTGTTTGGATTTGTTTGGTCACAGGTCACAGGATCATTGAGCATCCAGAAACATATGAAAGGACAACCGGAACCGGAGTCGCATCCCACAGATTTGCAGAGTTTGCCAAGGGCATACTCCATTCATTTTGTATCAACTCATCCTCTCCTGTTTCGGCCGAAATGGTACACTATCCTAAGACCATCATCTATTGGCGTTCCCAATCAAAGGTCAAAGTTGTGGATGTTCCGGAATGTTGCAAAAAATCAGGGTGCAATTTTGGATTGCGGTTGTTTGCCAGAAGTGGATGGAGATGGAGAACCCTTCTAATTTTCAAGTTTTAATTTGCACTCTGCATACTGTAGGATCTGTAGGCGATATCTGTAAATCAGACATGTTCTGCTCTACATGCCTTTCTCTATCTAGATGATGTTTCTTTGGTGCATTTTGCATCAATTAAGGCAACACCAATATATATCAATATATGATAATATATGGTTACGGTTCAAACTTGTTGACCAAAAAACAGGATACCCAATAAATACGTACCGCCGCACCCAGATGACTTGGATTTGCTGAAGATGATTTACATTTCCCCAAGCGGTGCCCGGGTCACTCCAGCAACCCCAAGATGAGGAATTCGTTGGTTCCAATCATCGAACCGTTCCATTGCTCCAGCAACGGGACGAAGTTTGGGGCCCAGCATGACCCAGCTGGGCCACACCTGGGGCAGGACTTGCCTTAAAAACCATCTGGATCCATAGGGGGATTGGTGATGAACGTAATGGAGATGTAGCCTCTGGTGAGTACCCTCTGGTAATCTAACGCTTCGCGAACTGGAAAGGGGCCTTGGTTGCCATGGTCATGTCGAATAACCAGAGGGTACCGGGGAATGACCTTGAAATTGGTGGATTAGACCACCATGGTGACATAATGGGGTGTGAAAGGGGGACAGCATGGGGATGTATCTGAAAAGGGTCTAGGTTCCCATGTGTGCTTACGAAGACAAAACCCAGCTGGTTGTGGGGCCACTCCGTGTAGTAATTCTGATTCATGCCACGCAACGATCATGAACATTTCGCAATGTTTCTTAATTGGGCATGTATTTAAACCTATTTAAACCTGCTAAAACGAACAGTGCGTTCGCATAATCTGGTTGGAGGTTTGTGTCACTAGCTATTGCCTATTGCAACGTTTTACACAACAAATCACTGAACCAGTTGAAACATGTTGAAACCTGTATAGGTCTTGTGGCAATGCGCATGGTTTTCCACAGACATGGTGATAATCAGTCAGGCTTTCAGACACCGCCAAAAAGGGAAGTTTGGAAGCGCAGCCTTGGGGTTTATGATCAAATATATAAAGTGTTCAGTTGATTGATGATGGTCAAGTACCTTCAAAAAGTATCACAAGGAGATCATGTGCTGTGAAGAGGGCTCCCCTAACTATAAAGCAACCAATGTTCAGCGAAATCCAATATACAATGTTTTTTTCATTTCATCATTAATCCACTAAAAGCCGACATATCTAGTTGATTCTAGTTGGGTTAAGTTGGCATGAAACTGATGAATCAGTGAAACCGTTGCCATCCAGTGCCCGACTCTAAATATTTCAAATGCGGAGAATTTGTGGCTTTTACCCCACCTGCGATCACCAATTAGCTAATCTATGCTAATCCCATCTAAGCGATCCAAGTCCCGATTGCATCCAATGTCAATGTCCCATGAAATATTTCCATGTACCTTCCGGTAATCGACCATGGCAATGGAAGATCCCCATAGATTCGATTTTCTCAGATATTAAATGGCTACAAAGGCTTCATGGCGAGTGGGGTTTCCCAGCCACATCCAGCCATGTTCACTTGGATGGTATATACCATTCCCATGAAACATCCCATGGCCCAAAAAACATGAAATGCCACGTTTCCCAGCTGCAACCCGGCCACAGCCTGGCTAAAGGTTCAATCTGGTGTTGAAGTGCTCAGAAGACTTCACCTTGACCCATTTCTACGTCAGTGGTGTTTTGGCATCCGACCGGATCCAGGGATGCACTGGGTATCCCAGGGTATCCCAAAACCTGGGGAAATCACAGGGTCTTTGATGGAGATGCTTTGTTGATATATGTAATAAGGGAATATCATTGGAATACCATCCTTAATGACATGATCTATAATGATATGGGGATATTATCTACAATGATCTACCAGTAGTACCACAAGGCGGTGGCGGAAATTTCAAAAATAGGAAACCTATAGGAGAGTTTGGTTGTTGTGAATCACGGATGGCAGAGCGAATCCACTGATGGACTGAAATGTGGTTGAAATTGTGTTTTTTTTCTTTGGAATGGTTACATTAATGGTTGCAGTGGTCACCCGGTCGGTCACCTCTCCCACAACTGCTTGATGTAGTGTGGTGTACAGCTGTAGTTGTAGTGTAGTGGAGTTGTAGTTGTGGTGTAGTGTAATTGGTGTAGTGTAGCTGCAGTTGCGTTTGTGGTGGTGTAATGAGCGTACCGCAATGTAATGTAGGGCAGTGTAGTGTTGTGTAAGGAAGCGTAGTTGTAACTGTAGTTGTGGTTACTGTAATGTAGTGTGGTGTGGTGTAGTGTAATGTAATTAGTGCAATTAGTGTAGTGTAATGTAGTGTAATGTAGTGTAGTTGTAGTTGTAGTTGTAGTTGTAGTTGTAGTTGTAGTTAGTGTACAGTAGCGTAGTGCAGAATTGAATGTAGTGCAATGCAATTAGTGTAGTGGAGTGTAGTGTAGCGAAGTGTAATGCAATTAGTGTATTGTAATGTAGTGTAGTGAAGTGTTGCGTCGTGTAGTGGCGTGTAGTGTAGCGTTGTGTAATGTAACTAGTGTAGCGTGGTGTAGTGTAATGTAGTTGTATTTGCAGGTGCCGTTGTAGTTGTAGATAGTCTAGCGTAGTGTGGTGTGGTGCGGTGTCGTGTGGTGTAGTGTCATGCAGTGTAGTGTAGTGGAATGTAGCGTAGTGTAATGCAATGTAATTCGTGTAGCGTAATGTAATTGTAGTTGTAGTAGTTGTTGTTGTAGCGTAGTGTATTGTAGCATAGTGGAGTGTAAGATAATTAGCCTAGACTAATGCAGTTAATCTAGAGTAATGTAATTAGTCTAGCGTACTGCAATGTAGTTGCAGTTGTAGTTGTAGCTGTAGTTGTAGTGTAGTGTAATTTAGTGTAGTGTAGCGTAGTGCAATGTAGTTAATTAATGTAGTGTAGTTGTAGTTTTAGCCGTACGTGTAGTGTAGTGTAGTGTAGTGTGGTGTAGTGTAGTGTAGCGTAGTGTAGTGGTGGTTGTAGTTGCAACTGCTATAAACCCCTAACATCCCCTCACGTTTTTCTCATTTTTGGCAAAGGTGCAGAATCCCGTGCGCCTGCCACGCAAAACGACATCCGAACGTCGAAAAGTGTTCCGTACCCCTCAGATTTTTGCACTTTTGACTTCGAAATGTGCTTCGCGCCACAACGGCCTGCACTTTTTTGACATGTCAACCTCCAAAAGTGCTCCGAGACCGTCAGTTTTTATCACTTTTAACTTTGAAATGTGCTTCGCACCACATCGGCGCGCACTTTTTCGACATCTCAACTTCCAAAAGTGGTCCGAACATGGTGTGTTATTTACATTTTGGCTTGGAAATGTGCTTCGCGCCACAACGGCGTGCACTTTTTCGACATCTCAACTTGCAAAAGTGGTCCGATGTTGGTGTGTTCTGCACATTTTGACTTGGAAATGTGTTTCGCGCCACGGCATATGCATTTTTTCATCTCTCATCTGGCCAGATGGCTCCGCACCCGCCGCTTTAGCGAGCCTACTTTTTGATCCTCCGGAGCCACAAATCATTGGGAAAACACAGTGTTTCGCAACTTTCCTACCTCTTCGCGCACCTGGATCTTCTTTCTTCTGACTGTCTCTTCTTTGATTTTGTTTTTCTCTTTTCTTTTCTCTTCTTTTCTCTTCTATTCTCTTCTCTTCTCTTCTCTTCTCTTATTCTTACTCTTCCCATCTCTGCTTGTCATCTGTCCATATTGTCGGAAGTTTGACTTCTAAATTTCCTTCGATAATGTTGAAACAACAAAATAGGGTTGTAACATACTTGTAACTAGTTACTTTGAGGCTTTGAGGCACAAAGAACCATACTTATATAAGAATGAGGGTGACCAACGAATTGCTGCAATGCAAGGTTTTGCGACCGTTTCTTCGCTAAGTTGGTTGAGACAAGTAGGCTCCTGTTGTGTTGATGTTGATGGAGATGCTGATGCTTTCAACAGAACCAGGGTGTTTTGGGACCCTTGGGTTCTGCCAACATTGCGCTCCTGGAATTTAGCGTCGAATGTAATGTCAAGGCTATTCAGAAATAACCTATCCAGTCCTAAGTTCGTGGTCCCTTGTCATTTCAGATGTTCAATCCGCATGATTGCCCGTCAAATCATCCTTCTTGTTTCCGTGTTTGCTAGGTAATTTATTGTTTTCAACATGGGGGTGGGACAAAACCATGCAACATCTATTATAATACCATGTTTGGATATTGCCATTTCACCGGTATTGCGATTGTGTTACCACATGTTTGGATTTACATCCCAGTTCCAGTTGCGTTTCAAAAGTGGAAATCCTGTCTCCATACTACCAAGTGTTCAAGGTATGGTTATGCTGTACCCTCTGGCAAATCAACATAGCTTATGGAACAAATCATAATTTTTACTCGGTCAACCGACATAAATCAACCAATCCAAATGGCAAATTTCAATAGCAAACGGTTCGTTTACCGTCCAGGGTCTCCCACAACTGGTTTCCTCAGGGCCTGGACCCAGATGCACTGAGCCCATCAAGAGCGGATTAGCACCTTGGCCATCACGGGGTGTCGGGGCGGCTGGGTTGCCATGACATATGGCCCAAGGGAAAAATTAAGATGCCTGGAAAATCAAAGAAACACTGGACACATTTTTTTGGTGAATGTACTTGACATGTATATTTTGACTAAATAAGTGCAAATGTAATATATATATATATATATATATACATATATATATTATATATGTATATATATATATATAAACATATATTATACTATACTATATTATATTATATCATATTATATCATATTATATTATAATATTTTATTATATTATATATATATGTATTTATTAATACACCAAGTGTTTTAGTGGGATTTAATTTTTTATGTTCTCTTGGTTCTCTATTTATTTGCATGATTTTAAGGATCGTGTTTATTTCATACCTTCAAGGTTTCATTTTTTTAACGAAACTATTGCGATAATTGGATTTGGCAACATTTTGATGAAATTGCATCACGGATGCAATGTCAAGCTGGCCAAACCCAGGCCAAAAATGGCCAACATATTCATTCTTTCCGGAAAAACACGGAAAATTGTACTATGGTTTTGGTTGTGGATTTTTTTGGTGTTTTTTTAGTGTTTACCATGTTTATCTTAAAGTGGCATACATGTGGTGCCATGGGGAGGTGTCTTCCTATGTTGGGATGTTCAACCAGTGCAGTGGCCTCCTGTGACCTTGATGCCACGGCAGGTGTGGGTTTTGGAACACGCACCAGATGTCCTAAGCTCAGTTTTCCGTGGTGAAGAGGGGATAGACCATGATGGACCCCGGTTAAATGGCCTGTTCAATAAGGAACATGATGATGAAATTAGGAGAAATTTAATCGGATTTCATGGAGGTGAAAGTTGATTGGTCACATGGCTCTAGGCCGAAAGCTGGTGACACATGACACTGTGAGAGCTAGTGTTTTTCAGTTGCATATCAACCAAACAACTGAAAATACATGTTTTGTTTCATGCATTGTAATACTGCATCGCCGAACAAAACATGAACATATCATTGATCTTTTGGGAAACAATGGCTGCAGTGTTCCAAACTGTTTTTATTTGCCGGAAAATTTGCTGCAATGGGTGAAATCTTGATTGTTTGTGCTAAAATCGTTCTTAGATCTACCATGTCCATGTTCTCAGGATTTTGGTTAGATTGTTGAGTCACAGTGCCACCTGATTTCCATCTTACCGTAGTATGTTGACTTCCGCTGTATTTTTCAAACATTTCTCAAGGATTTTAGGTCAGATACCCTTTGGTAAACTAACATAGCTATGGAAAATCACAACCTTTAATTTGGTGAAACACCTATAAATGTGCCATTTTCGATAGCTACGTAACAAATTACCAGAGGGTATAGTCACCATATGTTCAGATTTTTCCCAGTTGCCATGGGCTCAGGTGGAACGCCTCAAGAAGTACGATTCCATGCGTTCGGAAGAGTTGCTGGAGATCGTCAAAGGCGGGGAACAAACACGTCAGTTGAATTGCATTTGGGAAAATGGGTTCCATCACACAAAATAAAGGAGACAAAATATATATCTATCTATCATTGGTTTTTGGTTGTTTGTTTTTGATGATCAATCTATTTGGGTAGAGCCCTTTTCAAATTTTCTGAGTATTTGTTTGTAAATTTTTTCCACGTAGCTTCTCGTGATGCTCATAAACTAAGAGTTTCCTGATTACACACCCCCACCATACCATTCCAATGACCTTGTGGTAGATAACCAGACAGCTCAGCTACTAACATGCTAAGTGGGTGCGGCATTTGTGTTGTTGGAAACAATGGAATTTTATGATTTTCCATATGTTGGGAATAATTATCTCATCCCAAGTGACTAACATGTTTTTTTTTCTCAGAGGGGTAGGTCAACCACCAACCAGATTATTATTAACCATCATTAACCAAATAATAACAATTTATATTAACCATTAATATTAACAGTATATTACCAACCAATGGTAGCTTGGTCAACCACCAAGCACTGAGATGCTGCGAGCACAAAGAGTCAGACCGAAAATACTTTTCGGCAACTCTTGGGCCTACCTGGCCAGCAAGGCTGGCATTCCCAATGTAGACCCCAATGCCAGATAGACCTGTAAGGTAAACGTTTACATAACCATAGAAAATCACATTTTTTTATGGGAAAATCCACTATTTCTATGGTAATGTTAAATTACCAGAGGGTACCTGTAGTACATCAGTAGTAGACAGTTCCAGCATTTCGAGGCCCCAAATTATCCAAATTGTAGCGCCAGTGACTCAGTGTCGACGATTCAGGTTTGAGGACATGTAGTTCAAGCGTCCGGGGGCCCAACAGTTGGATGACGGGAAACTAGGGAACCATGGGGAGAAAGATGGGTATCGGTCAGCCAATTGGAAATCGTTGCGTTGTGGGTATTAGCTGGAGACCCTTAGGTAGGTCACAATAGGTTGATCTTGAGAGCGTGGACCATCAGTGAAGATTGTTTGGTTTTTGCAAGCTGCAGGAGGCTATCACGGCATTCCAGAAGCTGCAAATGATGGGCTTTGCCCGATGAACGACATTTCTTTGCATCGAGACATGACAAATTGAACCAAAACATTTGTTTCCCCATGTGCTCAGACATCTACATTTCGACCTACAATACTCACATAACTCACATAATCCTCAACCTCCGTGGCCCGCCACCTGCGCCACTGCCAGGCTGGAAGCGTTCCAGACCCCTGCCTCTATTTTACGTTTGCGCGCCCAGCGGAGATCCTGGGGCCATGGTAATCCTTGGGGTCAACGGGTGATATCCTCATGGTCAACCGGGTGACTGGCTTGCAGTCCCTGCCCTTGGCAATTTGACATACACACCTTACACACCAATAAACTTGTTGGTGGTAAAATGTGGGATCGTTGCTTATATAGAATCTATAATCATGTGTGAATGATTAAACATGTCTCCAGGCTATGTACGTGGCGGGCAATGTGGTATAATATACATCCTAGCTATGCAGCTATGCAGCTATGCACCTCAGCTGGAGAATTGGCCTGTGGCATCCCCAAAGATTTCACCCGAGATTCCTTGGCCATTTTCCCCTTGGGACGTGCTGTGCCAAGGACGGATTCCAGTACGCGAGAAGTGGAGCTGGAGCTCCCGAAGTGGAAGGAAGGCAAATTTCTCGCCGGGCACCTGGAGATACCTGGAGCGCCGGGATGGGTGGATGCGGAGATGGAACATGATGGAACTGAACGGAACCGATTTTGGAAGTTCCACGATGTTCCAGGGGTATGATGATGATGTGGTATGATATGCTACCTGTGTTTTTATGCTTTGATACATTTTTGGAAACACGCGCAAATATGTTGAAATCGATAGGCTATGGCTTGGATTTCGATAGAGATGGACATGTGACGTTCGCGCGCGAACTATGGCAGCCAGACAGAGTCAATTTTTCCCAATTTTGGCAATTTTTATGGCGTAGACTTTGGTAAATTTTGGCCAGTAGCTCCCAACTCTTCTTAAGGGACTTGAAATTAAGAAACTACCAGCACCCCCATAATTGGCTTATGGATATTCATGATATTCATGATATTCATGTATATTGATGTGATTTCTTTGCAGGAAAACCCATGTTTGATGGGAAAAAACTGTTGGTTTTTCTGTCGGATTTCCACCAAACAACGCGCACACCGTCGAGGTGGTGAAGTTTCTGGACACGCACAACAACGCGCACAACGGCCAGCGCAACATTGACGCCACTTGGCACAGAGTGTCATGGGATGACTGGACAGTTCGCCAATCTGTAGTTAATTATTTCGTTCAACCGTGCTATTGGCATTTTGTGTGTGTGCCTTGGCCTTCATGATACCCCAAAAAAGTGAGTTTTCACAGGTTCTACTGTTTTTGACCATTTGGAGGCTACTTTGAGGTTCAAGGTGCACATATAGATACACAAGGATATGTACTCATACTTGTACACATATATGGGTTAGTTCCTATTCATCCAGAGCATGGCCACCGGTTTTCTCGTTTTTTTTCCAAGTAAAAGTCGCCACTTAGAGAAGCCAGATCTCTTGGATCCGAGGTTGGGATCATTGGGATGATTGGCTATACTGGCAGGCAGAGGGATCAGTGGACCTATAGCCGGCCATAGGCCACTGGACTCATTGGACCCTGAATTGATGCAGTTTTTGGGTACTTTGAAGATGTTTTAAGACTAAACGAATACAGCTTTTCTGGGGCGATGGCAAGATATGGCAAGTGCCAATACACATGAAGTGGTAAAACATGTTCAGATTCATGGGACTGAATGCTTCAAGTGTTTATGGCTCACTTGTGGGTCTATCTGGGGAATCCCCACCTGGCATTCCAACCGCAGATTTGCGAAGCAGCAGATTCCTCTGGGTCCTTGGATGAAGAGAAGTGTTCCAAGCCTCAGAAGCTGGCAAGAACCCCACGGGAAGCAGTGATTGGCCGTTCCTTTCTTGGTGGTGTTCCGGTTTGGAATGGCTAAGTTGGTTGATGACTACTCTAGGTCCATATGGGATTATATAGGCTGTAGGTTCTATGATGATGAAATAACTATTTAATTCATGGGGCTTAAACTAACAAACGTAGGTGCTCGTGGAGACAACCTCCACTTCTAACTCCAGATCCGGATGGGTCGATTGTTTAGGATAGGAAACCATTGTATTTTCACCATGGTTTTCACCATGAAACTTCGGGAGTTACTAGTTTGTTTTCTTTTTTTCCGGCTAAAATAGGGGTCATTTGTCACTCTATGTTTACAGATTTTTCGTCTAGCCCACCCCATAGGAACTGTCATTTTCTGAACGTTGATACGCCTGCAACAGGGGCCCCAAAAGCCATTAAACATAATTAAACAATATTACTTTCAATCGCAAAAGACATGTTTTTTTCACGTAAAGTCTTGCAGGTTTCATCAAGTCTTAGCAACAACATTTCTAATTTGAGTAATTGTTGACACCAATTTCTAATTTAATTTAGTTACATCAAATAAAATCAGCAAATTAGTCAAACAGTTCTTCCATTTCTTTCCGAATTTGAGGCTTTTGGACAGACACAGAATGCCGAGGTGCGTCAGCCATGGGTGCACCCCAACGAGCTGAAAAGCATGTGGGGAGCTTGGACAACGAGCTGGTCCAGTTACAGTTTGTCTGAGAAAACAGGGGGACACCCCAAAGATCAACAAAATTAAACATTTAAACTCTTTGCCATTCCAAAGATCATCAAAAATCTACGGGGAAAGCCCTCGCAAATCCAAGGGTTATGGTTGATATTTACATCATATTACATCAGATCAATTATATCAATTATAGTACATACCACAAAAATAGAAGATATTGAAGATATTCAGCTACCATTGTTGTACCACCTTATGGAAAATCACCATTTTCTAAGAACGGTAAACCATCTACAAAAATACATGGGTCATCTATACCATGGCGATGTTAGTCATAACCAGAGGGTATATCAATTACCCTCTGGTTATTTAACATAGCCATGGTGAAAATAATCATTTTCAATAGGTAAACCATCTATAAATGGGTTATTTCCCATGGCTATGTTAAATTACCAGAGGGTAATAACCATTAATCATCCATTAATCCACCATTAATCCACCATTTATTTATATCATATTCTATCCGTCCCCCCAAGTCCCCCGTGGCGTTTTGAACCTGGTCTTAGGTTCTCCAGCAGCGGCTGGGTCTGCGACGGCCGCGACTTCACGGGCGGCTGCCGCAGCGGCTTGGGATGCCCAGGGATGCCCAGGGATGCCCAGGCTTGGCGGCTGAACAAAGAAATGGGATTTCGCCTTGGTAAACATAGAAAATCATACCAAAAAACGATGGAAAATCACCATGTTTATCCATTTTGAGTGGGTAAATCAACTGTAAATAACTAACATAACTATATAGTAAATCACCATTTTTGATGGGTAAATCAACCATTTCTATGGCCATTTTCAATGGCAAACTGTTTGTTGACCGGAGGGTATATAATCTCCAATAATGTTTTACATAATGTTTCATAAGACCATGAAAATCGCAAAAGTCTTGATTGGGGAAACTAATCTTACAACTTACAACCATTTACAACCCTTTATTTGGGAGGTCTATGTGGATTGGGGGAGGTTATCAACCATCAAACAGATGACATGTGGATGTAAACAACAAGACTATTGCATTGTATTAATTGGTGGCATTTTAGTGATGGTTGGTTGATGGTTTGGGCGCTATGCTATCCAATACGTTCGTTACCAACCAGTATGATGGAATGAGGGTTTTGAACACTGCTCAGATGAGCTGTTTGAACATGGACTTTAATGGGGTTACTTGGAGGTAATTGGGAATTAACTACCGTCAAACATGGTGATATAATTGGGGATATGTTTTTTGTGTGTTTCTTTTGTCCAGACATGGCCACCAATTTTTTACAGTTTCAATGAGAACATGATGAGTAACCCGTGAATTCAGGGGTTACCTAACCCTATTTTTAGACAAACCCAAATCCAGGTTTCAAGCATGAAACACTGACAGTCAATGGAAATTTGGATTGAGGGATTTCATCATGAAATATGTGGATTTAGCCTGGGGGGTCTACGATGGGAATGGTCCAAGGTGCAGTCCGGAGGTATTTCACAATGAAACAACATGATTTTCACCATAGAAACTGTGCATGCAGCAACATTAGGACATAGATAAAATGGGATAGATCTTAGGCTAACTTATGCTAACTTTTTTTTTTATGCAACTACGGGTAGATATTGCCCAAGCCAGCCCCATGTGGTCATGGACGTTGGATACATACGGATCTCCCCAATAAATTGAGATTTATGCCGTTTCAGCATCCATAGAATTGTGATTCCACCATCGAGCACGTTGATTGACATGACATATCTTTTCTTTGACATAGATATGATGGATGTAGATTCTGCTTCCATGTTGATCTTACATATCTTTTCTTTGACATAGATGTTCGAACATTGGATGTAGATCTTTGACATAGGAGTTGGCAAAATGTCGCAGAATGATGGATCTCCAATGGTGATGTTCATGGAATGATCGATGGTCAATCCTCGGAACCGGATGCAGATTCAGTCATGCAACCAGTGCAACTAGTGTAAGTGGTAGTACACACCGAAACTGTGGTTTTCTTTGAATCTGCAATGTTATCTCATTGCGTGTGGGCCATCCACACATCTCAACATATCTCAACATATCTCACCCCATCCAAAAACGCCAAAAAACGCCAAGCAAGTCACATGAAAATCACGAAAAAATCCACCAAAATCCTATTTGCCCATGCCATGTCGCTTCCCGGCGATCGCGGCTGCAACGATCGCATGTTGCAACGCCGTTGATCCGGATGGGCCGAAGCAGCCGCAGGGCCTGGGGCCGCAGAAGCAACTCGGCCAAAAGGCACATCGCACTTCGCAGCTGGGAAGATATGCAGTGATAAAAGCAGTATAAAGAGTTTATACTATATCATACCAGATAAACTAGTATATCATATACTATATATGGTTTTTCTGGTTTATCTGGATAATCATATCATAGTATATAGTACATATGATTAGTATCTGGTTAACCATCTAACCATTTAACGTATGGATGATTATGATATACTAATATCCGGTTGGTGGTTTGGAACATGACTGGATTATTTTTCCATATATTGGGAAGAATAACCCCATTTGACCTTCATATTTTTCAGAGGGGTTCAAACCACCAACCAGATGTAATTAAATCAACAAAAGAATGGTATAAAATTGGGAGTATGTGGTGATATTTCTGCAATGATGTGCAACGGCAGTATGTTTGCTGCTGAGATACTGATAGGTCATCAGTATCGATACGATTCCTCCTTCCTGGTTTTGAAGATAATCACTGAGCTTTTCCCATTTGACAGTTGGCCGTTCATCTCAAATATATTTACCGTTACCCATTTTGCGATATTTTATCCTTTCCAAATGGATCCTAGGATTCTAGTTTTCAAATCTATTGATTTCACCATGGTTTAACAGTGTTTAACCATATTTTTGATTCTAGTTAAACATGGTTTCACCATTGTTTCACCATGGTTTCACCATGGTTTCGCCCTGGTAAAACACCACCAGATCTGCGCCGCGTTTGGTGCGCCAGGCTCTGGAGCACCCCCGCCCTGGTGGTCCCACCAGAGGAGTCTTGGCAGGCGCGGGACCGGGGATTGATTTATGTATTTATATCATTTATCAATCCCTCTGGTTATAAATATAGCATGATAGTCATAACCAGAGGGTATCTTAGTCATAACCAGAGTTTAACTGTCAGTGAGTCAGTGGGATAAATGGTCTTTACCCATCTACCCTCTGGTAAACATACAAAAAATAAGCCGACGTAGATCCCCAACAGCGGTTGGTTTCAAACAGTGGTCCAACTTTGCAACCCAAGACGGATTAATGATGGCAGGAACAGGATTCCATAGCCTAAGTCTCTTCGGCGAT
>Ga0126342_10009404_pt1 | contig 17519 bp, 18 predicted proteins | sample Cyp1metagenome_FD_92528 | JGI IMG/M metagenome (GOLD analysis project Ga0126342, IMG submission 92528) | Coral microbial communities from Lord Howe Island, Old Settlement Bay, Australia - Cyphastrea 1 metagenome | ecosystem: Host-associated > Invertebrates > Cnidaria > Coral ... | reverse complement strand
GCAACGTTAGGCACTGGCAAGGGGTGACACAGGTAACCATTCGACACGCGCTGGCAGGGGGATGAAGCGTTAGAAGCCAGCATTTTTTGGGTCTTGGATCGCTGGCTTTGGCCGCAGGCATTTGCATGATTCTTGATTTTTTAATCGGGTCAGAAAGGAACATTAGGCACTGGCAAGGGTTGACACAGGTAACCATTCGACACGCGCTGACAGGGGGATGAAGCGTTAGGAGCCAGCATTTTCTGGGTCTTGGATCGCTGGCTTTGGCCGCACGCATTTGCATTTTCTTGATTTTTTAAGAGGGTCAGAAAGCAACGTTAGGGACTGGCAAGGGGTGACACAGGTAACCATTCGACACGCGCTGACAGGGGGATGAAGCGTTAGAAGCCAACATTTGTTGGGTCTTGGATCGCTGGCTTTGGCCGCAGGCATTTGCATTTTTCTTGATTTTTTAAGAGGGTCAGAAAGCAACGTTAGGCACTGGCAAGGGTTGACACAGGTAACCATTCGACACGCGCTGGCAGGGGGATGAAGCGTTAGGAGCCAGCATTTTTTGGGTCTTGGATCGCTGGCTTTGGCCGCGGGCATTTGCATTTTTCTTGATTTTTTTAATCGGGTCAGAAAGCAACATTAGGCACTGGCAAGGGTTGACACAGGTAACCATTCGACACGCGCTGACAGGGGGATGAAGCGTTAGGAGCCAGCATTTTTTGGGTTTTGGATCGCTGGCTTTGGCCGCGGGCATTTGCATTCTTCTTGATTTTTTAAGAGGGTCAGAAAGCAACGTTAAGCACTGGCAAGGGTTGAAACAGGTAACCATTCGACACGCGCTGACAGGGGGATGAAGCGTTAGGAGCCAGCATTTTGTGGGCTTTTGGGCGGGCAGCTTCTTGATTTTTTAAGAGGATCAGAAAGCAACGTTAGGCACTGGCAAGGGTAGACACAGGTAACCGTTCGACACGCGCTGACAGCAAAATGATGCGTTAGGAGCCAGCACTTTTTGGGTCTTGGATCGCTGGCTTTGGCCGCAGGCATTTGCATTTTTCTTGATTTTTTAAGAGGGTCAGAAAGCAGCGTTAGGCACCGGCAAGGGTTGAAACAGGTAACCATTCGACTTTTGCTTCGTGCATCGTTGTCTGATTTGTGTGCACCACTTCATCTAAACCTGGCAATCCACCCCAAAAAAAAGGCACAGCGTCCTGCTATCAGTCGCCTTGTCGAGGCACCATCCAATTTCCACAAAAAATGGTCGTCGGACTTTGCTGTTGGTTTTTCCAAGAATATTGTTTTGCAAACAGGATTTTGGAAACCTTGCCCACACCAAATTATTTCTATTGGATGTATATGATCCAAAGCCCAAACAGTTTTGTGATGCATCGAAATGGATGTTTGAAAAAATACCAGTTTCATTGTCGTGTGATTTTTTTTCTGACAACCAATTCACTCTGTGGCATCAAAACTGGAAGTGCATTTGTCTGCCCAATCTGGGTGAAATCGGGAAAAACAGATTCGAAACACAAAATCCATCTAGTTGGTTCATATGTTCAGTTCATTGTTTTTCCACTATTTGTCTGTATGTAATGTGGTTCGGCTATGCGGCAAATTGAAGCTTTTGATGCGGTTCAATGCACTTCGTCAACGGAATCCTATCCAACTACAAATCATACATAAATCAAACGTTGCCTTCGAAGCCACCACAAAACCACACAACCACACAACAACTCAGCAACACAACCACTGCAACAAAATATCTGTTCTCAGTTCTCATAATAAAAATATTACAAATGTTTGCTCGGCACATGCGTCAAAGAGTGAATCTGGGGTCGGCGGCAGGGGGCGTGAGCCCTTTAATAATCCACCCATCAAAAGTCCAATTTGTGTAGCCTGAGCCATCTCCATTTCAACCTATCTAGTTCCATGCATATATATATGCATACATAATGTAATTATATGTATAATTATATGATATATGTATATAATTAAAGAAATTGAAAAGGAAAAGAAATAAAGTAATACTGTATCAGTTGTAAAACAACCCTGATAACGACCTGAGGCATCGCCTTGGCCCGTCATTTTGCTAGACCTGTCCTGCTCGCAATTGGCGTGCCGAAGCCGTAAATCTTCGTGCGCCAATGTCACTTCCTCCAGTTGTCGCGCCTGTCATGGAGCACATGGGATAGAAATGTTTGACCATAAAAAGCGGAAGAATATGGAAGAATCACATGTACGGTAAAAAAATTGATCTGATGTCCTTGTCATTCTCGGATCGAACTATATATATATAATATCATCCTGAACTAGATAGAACATGGAATGAATTTCAAACATATTTCCCATGTTGATATTTTTTTCAAACGTAACGTCCCTTTCTGCTTTTACTCCAGGATGGATCCCATGGATCCCATGGCTCCTCGACCCGCAAGGCTTCCATCTCAGAGGTGAGCTTCGTGCGGCTGTCCTCGGCATCTTGACGCTTCAGGCGCTCCTCATCTACCTGTCCCATGGCGGAGCCGGCATCCCCATGGCCAGGCCAGGGACCCGAAAATAGCAGCTTGTTACAGGGGATATGAGAAAATGATACCCTCTGGTAAACTAACAGTTTGCTATTGAAAATGGCCATTTATAGTGGAATTTCCCATTAAAAATGGTGATTTTCCATAGCTACGTTAAATTACCAGAGGGTATTCTATGTGTTCCCCTAGATGTTCGGACAACCCTCAATGGCCTGGTTTTGTTGGGGAAATCAGTGTTGAAACATGTTGAAACCATGGTTTTTACCGTCAAATATGGTGGTTTCCTGCAGGTTTTCTTCATCATCCAATTCTGGACATCCACCATTAGGAACGAACTGCTGATAATACTTTTTGGACTGGAGTTTAAATTGAGACCTTGGTGGGACTGTGTGTGTGTGTCTCCTCGGCCACGTATGGGTCATAACTTGGGACCCATGCAACTGCAAAGTTTACACCCTTGTTGGTGTTACATAAAACCAAAGATCGCTTTACGGTACTCCAAGTTTGGCTGCCTGCTGACGAGTCTTCCGCAGCTCGCGCATCAGATTCTCCACCTGAAAAAAAGGTCGTTGCCCACTATTTTTAGCCCCCAGGCTTTTCCCACAGGAGAAACGTACTGCAAGATACACCTCAGCGAACATTGATTCATTTTCTACCTTTTATGCTCTTCTGGTAGTTAGCCATGAGAAAAGTGGCCATCTGAATCTTCACAGCAACTGCAACTAGCCCTATCTGTTGAGTTGCCAATGTTGCAAGCGACATGAGTGAAAAAGTATGCGGTCACGGGTGAGCTTTGCCCTCAAAAGGCATGCTAAAGCAAACTGCAACCTGCACGATGACTGCTGGAGCACCCCACCTAGCAACACTTTCTTGAATCGTTGGAGACCCAAGTCGGAAGTCCAAAGAATTCAGACTATTCAGAGAAAAAAAGAACACACCGACATATCATCACAGTACCACTTGGATGTGCATCCCACTTGTTAAGTGGTTTATAATCCATATTCATATCATATAACCCATATTTCACCAGATATAAAAACCCTGGGGTTTTTAACCATTCATCGAACTGCTGGCTGACCCAGAAAACCCTGCCGCTTGGTTGCTGTGTTCCGCTCTTCTTCCAGCTTGCGCTGTGACACGAGCAGGTCCGACGTCAGTTTGGCCTTGCTTTGCTGCTCCTCAGGCTCTGTGGGTCCCCCATAGGGATCCCTGGGTTTAATGCCTGTGTTTGTTACTATCTTTCTATCAGTTGTTGTTATTAGTGGTGTTATTACTATGATTACCTCTTGTTATGGCCATTCTGATTTTTTTTTCCTTATCATCATGATCATCATGATTATGATGGTTATTGTTGCTACTTCTGCTACTTTTGAACTGGTACACTTCCGGATTTCCATGGATTTTCCAAGGCAAGTGCTCCTGAACAAGTAGATCTTGGGCGAAGCATGGCTCAACTGAAATCACGTCCCCCTTTTCCGGTGGCTTGAGATCTGGCGCTGTCGCGGGTACATCTCCTCCCAACGCTGAAGGATGTGAGAAAAATGGAAGGATACCAACCATTGGGTGTCCACCTGGTAAAGAAAAAACGGATCAATCATAATCAATCACTTCCACTTACTAAGAAAAACCATGGCGATATTTCTGGAAGTGTCCCAAATCTTTGGCAACACAGCTTCAAATGAAGCTGGATCTTCGCTCCTGCATCTGCCTCCTTGGGATCTTCGTAGACGAGCTTATACTGAACCCGTGGGCCGGAGGCGGTTCCATCCTCGCCACGGGAGCCAACAAAGGCCAGTATACAATATACCGTAGTTTCCCAACACGTGGCCACAGGTTTGTTTCATGGGGAAAATCATCATCATCATCATCCTCCTCCTCCTCCTCATCCTCCTCCTCCTCGTCGTCGTCGTCCAATATTGTCCAGCAGAAGAATTGTGATTTTCTGCAAAGTTGTGAGCTGTCAAATCCAAGAATTTGGAGCAAAACGACCAGCTCCATCTCCATCCTCCATCCATCTCCATCCTCCGTGCCTCTGCAGGCTTCGTCAAGGAAAGCACATCGCCATGGCTTAGTTTCTGCCGCTGGCCGTGCAGTTTCACCTCGTTCACCGAGCTGCCATTGGTGCTGCAATCCTGCCGTAGCTGGATAGAAATGACCCTTGAACTATACCTGGAATGATGGTGAATTGGCAGCTGTGAAAAGATATGTGTTAATATTTATCTATCTATCCATCCATCCATTGATCCATCATGATCCATCTCTTTACCTATTTAGCTAGCTAGCTAGCTATCTGCCTACCTATCTAGCAATCTATCTATCTAGCTATCAATCTATATCCATATATCTAGTCTATACCCATATATCTATATATATATATCAGATATTATCAGGTTTTTTACCATTCGCTGATATTATATATACTATTATGTGATTATATGATTATATGATATTATATGTACTATATTCACCTCTCTCTCTCTCTCTCGCGCGTTCTCCATCGCCTATTCTCTACACCAAACAAGGTGGGGTGGCACGCGGGACGAACCTCAAATTCCGGGGGGCCGCCAGCGGAGCAGTGGAGGATGCAGTGTGTGCCGCTAACCTGCGGAGCGTGTCTTGAACGACAAGGATGTGACAAATTGAGATTTGGTCATTGGGTGGGTCTAAGGGTAAATCTACAGGAAACCATGGTTTTAGCCCATCCAATTCTGGGCTTTGAGGATGGCTTTGAGGATGTTACGTATTTCCAATCCAGTCATGAGTTTGCCCTCCAGCAATCAAACATGGAGTGTTGGGAAATCCCCCCATTTAGTTTGATGATGTTCCCAGCTCACTCTCTCTCTCTCTCTCTCTCTCTCTAGTTCGGGGAGTTCGCAGCTCGCCATGTTTGAGCACACCAAAAAATAGTCAGTCGCAATCACATGTATATGGGGGGTTCTTAAAAAATGGGATCCCCAAAACCATGGGTTTCAAAACTAACATGGTATGATTTTGGATGATTTGGGGTACCCCCACTTTAGGATCATATCTGGCTGCAACAGCCATGCCAGTTCCTTCGCAGTCAAACTTTTTTGGCGAGTCTCCGCACGGTCTTGGCACACCAGGAAGTTGTTGGGCCGTCGCCTCGTGCCATGCGGTGCCGGGGGGCGGAACAACTGGGCCAACCAATGGGGAAAAAAATGGAAAAATGAGGACACAATAAACTTTCAACCAGCTGGATGATGTCAAGATTCTAGCCAAAACATCCAGAAATAATTTCCAGCCACTTTGAGGACTGAGGCGTGCTCTGGGGATCTGGGGATCCCTGCCCGATGGATGCATCGCCATCACAAGGTAATGGCACGGGATCTTCTTTGGCATGCAGCGCCAGCAGCAGCCACGGCATGGCAACAATTGACCGATGGAATTTCTGCTGAACCTACCATTTGCGGATCATTTTGGCCACCCATTGATGGCAATATCGGAGAGGATATATATTGTTGGGTTTGCATATGGGTTTATATGGGTTTGCCACATTGGTGTTTTGTGCAGACTCAAGTTGCGGCATCGACTTGCAAGAATCATTGGTTGAAAGTAGTTGAAGGGATTAGGTTGCTGAATCTGCCTACATTTGACATGTGCTTTATGAACTTGGGATGAGCCGGATGAGCCAAGAAATGACATCACCAAGCACTGGAATCACAAACCCGCCAAGACCTGGCACCAGCAAATCATCCAGCCGTAGTGGCGCACCAATCTCCTCAAACAGCCAAGAGGTGTAAAGCGCACCAGCCTCGGGCAGAATTTCCAACAAATCAGTCAAAACCAGCTTCATCTCAAAACATCCTCAACTCCTCACCCATGTGGCAACAGGCCTTCCAGCCCATGCAGAGGACAAGACTCCAAAACCAACCAGGCTGCCGCGCGTGGTAGGTTCGGAGCTGGCGAAGTCCCTGAGATCAGAATTCCACCAGAGCTGGAATTCAATTCGCTTAGAAATGGTTGGAATAACTTTGAAAAGGGGTTTGGCTCAAATTGTATAGGGATCCCAAAGGACCCAGAAAAGTGGCTCATTTTTTCTGGTAAAACCGGAGGAACTTTTTTTTAACAGGCCATAAGCATTGAGGACCATCCGATTCATCTAGAAAAGCTTCTGAGACCATACCATGCTGGTGCATTCAATCCTGAACTCCAAGGTTCAAAGTTTCAATAAAACCGATCTTCCAAACTGGATTTCCCAGTTCTATATGGCTTATAAACCCATCCCCCTAACATCAAACATCCCCATTGGCCCCATTGGCTTCTCCGCCATGTTCCTCAGGTCACGCCTGGACATAACCATCTGAGGAGTTGGATGTGCAAAGGAACCGCGCCAAGGGACGCAGTGTCTCGTTGGTGAAGAACGTCTGGAGGAGGGGAGGTCGTCAGCAGAATGGCACAACGGTCCCCAAGAAGATTTATGGCGATGCCTGCTATTTTGATGCATGCGGCTGTAGTATGTCACTGTATGGATGGATGGACTGATGGATGGATGCAATGCATGCACGTATCTATGCATATAATGCTTGTGGTGTGCAAAATATGGGACAACTGCCAACTTCCAGCCCCGAGAGAGAGAGAGAGAGAAAGAGAGACAGAGCAACACAACCTCCCGGTTTCAACAGATTTGGCCTCAAGTTCTCTCCATTGGGCATTGCCGGAGGCATATGGACGCAACGCGGTCATTACCTCAAAGAGCACATCGCAGAACAGCTAGAACCGCGTGTGAATGATACAGTGTCCCATGCAGAATCACAAACTGCTGTTAAACAAACTGCTGTTAAGAGGAGTTTGGATTATGAAATGCTATTTCATTTCAAGACCACCAAACTCTCCCAAATCATCAAAAAATAAGGCTTACCATCGTTTACCAACCATTGAATGGCCCACCGACGTGAATCTGCAATGAGTTACTGGGCCAGCGGCTGAGACCATCTCTTCTCCAGCCGCCTATGCCACATCCAGCTGGACAGTAGTGAAAGGCGAGCAGTGGGAGCTTTGTTGCACCGCACACACCAGCACAACAATCCTTTAGGGGCTAACACATGCATTCTTTGAATCACTAAAGTCCATAAAGCCATGTGCTTGGCGAAAAAAATCAGCACCGCAGTGGGCCTTTTGCCAGAAACTCATGGGCCGTGAGCAGCACCACTGCACCTGGTGCCGCTCAGCCACTCGGCACCAAAGTTGGCAACTCACTGGTCTTTAAACGTACCCGGTACCCCAAAGTCTGGCGAAAGTCAGCCTAGGCCAGTTACAACTGGTAGTCACCTGGTAGTCACCTGGTAGTCACCTGGTAGTCATAGGCCCATTCCTTGGGACCCTTGCCACCGTCTCAAAGAAGCGCGAGTTCTGGTAATTCGCATGGTCCAAGCCCCACAGCCTCGACAACTCACCATACCAACCATCATTTCTGCATCCCGGTGAAAGCCTGGGGCACCCCAGCATGTTGGCCAATTGCTGGGTGCTGAACTCGCCCAGTCGTCTGGCAAAGCTGGCACCCTTGAGGTAACTTAAGTGGTTCACTCAAACTAGTTTACCCATTAAATGGAGGTTTTCTAAAATGGGGGTTGCCCCTCATGATCCAAGTCATTATATAGGCCATTCTAGTATTGAAACCCATGGTTTTTGATCCCCCCATTTTAAGAAACCAGCAAATGGGATAATCCTCGAATCGGGGACTTGCGACTTACGTTCACCAGGGTTATTCATTACCAACCACTTACGGTTCGTGGGATGCTAGCAAACAAAGTAAACTTTAGGCATAACATGTTTATTTCTTTCGTAACTCTTCTGGAAATGGCAGCGGCGAAAGGAATGTCTTTTGGTAAACGACACGAGTAGCCAGCCGTCGGGCCTCAACGATGCATCCGCAATCGCATGTAGCAAAGGAGAATTTGGTCCCACATGCTCCAGCCATGCGAAGGACCTTGGCGCCGAGACCAACAAAGGGCCCAACAGTTGGCCTTCCGAGTTGATTGGCTTCAGGATTAGACCAACATCCAGTTACAACATGGTGATTTGCGTTGATTTACCATCTACTTTCAAGTGCACATTTACTTTCTAGTTTCATTTGCAATCAATAGTTTATGGGGCGATCATTTCGAGCCCTGCCACTGACGAAATATCACCACCTCACCCGGGCCCTGGATCGATGGATTTTCTTATTTCAACTTCACTATTAAGATATTATATATATATATATGTGTGTATGTATGTATGTACATCGCGGAGAGAGAGAGAGAGAGAGAGAGATATATATATATAGGCTATATAGGATATATAGGATATAGAATATGTGTAGCTGCAAGAGTCTTCGTGTGAAAGGAGGAAATCACCTTTTTGGATATTTTGGGGGGATTTTCCAGCCATGGCCATGGCATCGTTGAGCCAGAGGGTACCGCTGTTGTTTTGCCCGATTGTACTCTTGCTCCCGCGTGAAAACGTCCCTGATCACAGGTCGCGGTCCGAAAACACGGAGCGAGGCGGAGGAGGAACGGCTGTACCTGGCCGGGTGCCACAGGTGACGGGGCTATGGGGTCAAAACCGTGGTACGGTAACCTAGGTAGCCTCTAAAATAGCTGGTTAATGATGGTTATTCCCCCAAATAAAATATGTTAACAAGAGGTTTTGACCCATCCCCATAAGGGTAATGCGGTATAGGTCAAAAGACCTAGTTCCCTGGTGAACATCAAAATAGCTGGGAGTTGCGGATGTTCATCTCAAATCTCGCAAATGTCGACAGATATGGCTGCTTTTGACCCAGACCCAGAGGACAAGAAATGACCAAAATGGCTGGCAAGTACCTGCCTGCAAATTTGAGTGTGAGATGAAAATTATTTATTGCATAGGTGACCATGGGTGTTTAAAGATGGAACAGACCAAAATCGTCTAAAATCTGGGCTGCTACTCCAAGTTTCAGCCAGAGCTGTTAAAGACTCTAGAAATAGACGGACCGAAATTTGTGGTCCCAAACTGGTAACCCAAGGAGAGCCCAAGCTAGCCTGGACCAGGTTGGAGTTGATTCGCGACGCTGCCACCAGGCACCAGCATCTGGATCAAGCAATTTCCCAGCATCTTGAGCATACTCCGCTGCAAGCTCAAAGACATCGTTGCCTCAGCTCTAGGTTTGCACCATCGGTCCAACTCCCCGCTAATTTGGTCGACATGTTGCAGAGATGACAGCTTACACTTTCATGGCAAGTCTCGGTGCTTCACTTGCAGTTTGGGGGGCTGCCACAACACCCCTAAATGTTCCCGCCACTTATTTTGAGGCTGTGAGCAAGCTTTTCAACCACTACCCAGTAGGTAAATGCCACAGCCACCTTCACCACAAAGCACCTTCCACTTATAACATCCAGGTCACATCCCTCAGCATCTTTGCACTGCGGGAAGGTCACCAACAAATCGCCTTCCACGAAGGCATCACACTCCATGGTCAGGGCGTTCAAGGCGTCGTAGGCGTTGAGTTCAAACTGAGGAATGATGGCGGCGTGGCGGTCCAGCGGATCCTTCCCTTCCGGAGGCCGCTGCGCGGCTTCCAGCGACTGACCTTGGGAGCCATATTTGGGAAGGTCTGTTTGGTTGTCTGCAAGGGGGGTCCAACAGTAAAACGAAAGCGGAAAATGAAATAAATATATATATATATATAAACGTTTTCAGTGGGCTTGGACAAATGAAAACAAAGGAAATTGATCAAAACTGAAACTTTGGAAAACTTTGAACTTAGGACTTTTGATTTCGCTGCAAAAAAGATTCGGTTCATCAAGTGCAAAATCATCGCATCCTGATCCCCAAAAAGCTGGAGCTCCACATGGGCAGCAGTCAAGGCATCATGGAGAAACTTCACGGACCAAGCGCTGTGTTTGATGAGCCAATTGGCCGAACTCAACCCCCATCCTTCTTCAGTGATGAGCAGATTGACCTGTTGCAAATGTAAACGATCCATTTGCAACCAATGTTCAAGAATTCTTCTCAAAATGTGGCTCAAAACCATCAGAATTATCAGATTCTCACACCCCAAATGGATGCTTTACCCTGTGTCCTCAAACACTGGAAAATCCCACATTTCGATCCAGCAATGCTTCGATGATATTCCCAGCCTCCGGATCGAGCAAGGCTCTGCCACAGCTGGGCCCTGTCACGCGACATGGCTCCCGGCACGGCTGCGTTGCCGCGCCCGGCGCCTCACGGTGCAGCCACCGAGCACCGTTGTCCCATTGCAGCTGCAGCGCCCAAACGCCACCTGGGGTGGATTTCGTAGAATGAAAAACTTGGGGACAAAAACTTGGGACTTGGGACCCCATCTTCTGGAAGGAAAATAGTTACGTGAAAATAAGTATAGAGAGAGAGAGAGAGAGATATATATATATAGATAAATCAATCAGGGATCATCCTCCGATTTTGAGGGATGAAAAATGGAAAATGCTTGAAAACACAGACCATAATGGTAGAATGGGAAAATACAGCAAAAAAAAGTTGAAACTGCCACCTAGGTAGGGTAGAAAGCCAAAAGTATTTAAACTAGCAACCAGCCACTTGCCGTTGTATTCCATACAATTCGCGCATTCAAAGTGCCTCCTTCAAAATCCATCTCCAACTGGTCGTCCACCAGTCTCCCCTGCACAAGACCGATTTGCGGCGCTTCTGCATAAACGTCATCGTCCGCCCCGCGACGGATCTGTATCACGCTTTCCTCCTGGAAATCACCCGTGACCCAAGAATCAAGCCACTCTCCGACCAAAGCATCAGCTTCATCATTCAACTCCCCACATATAGTCGGCACATCTTCACCCACATCTTCTGCCTGAATCCGCCTCTGAGCATACTGATAAATTACCGAATCTAGGGTTCGATTCAGATTCATGATGATGGAGTCGCAATCCAGCCAGGCTACCCAGTCAAACTCATTGGACTGAAGATATGCCAGTACAGTGGCCAGTTTGGCATGCTGCACCCCCAGGCCATGGGCTCCTATGACTGGATGCTCCAAGTGCATCCGAAGCTGATATCCGTGGCGTTCGGCATAAGCTTCCCGGTTGGCCGGGGTCAGCTTTGGCAGCGCCAAGGGATGATCTTCAGGGTAAGCACAAATGGAAACAATCCCAATCTTCAGATTGGGATCGCGAAAGCGGGGCGAAATGGGAACCAATTTCCGGAGGTCAGTCTGGCGTTTCAGCTCCTGGCCCCTGCGCATGTGCATGATGGCGGGGATGATGAGGTGCTCATTGACACCCCAGGCCCTGGCTGGTCCAGTGGGTATTCGGTTGGCATTCCGCAAGGTAAAAATGAAGACCAACGCCAGCTGCAGCAGTCGATATGCCAGGCCCGTCTGGCCCTCCGCTGCTCCACCAAAAAGGCCCATGGTATCCACCGCCTCCTGAGACACCAGGCGCGCCAGCAGGTAATACCCAGCAATGACCCCAACGTTGCACGAGAGAACATCGGTGACGTTGGATGTCCGGAGCAGTAACTGCTCAGCCAAAGCAGCTCTGGCAACATCCCGTTCAGCGCTCTCCCCAAGTGCGGTTGCTCGGGCGGCGGCTTCGTAGGCCGAATGGTACTCTTGCCACTCAACTGCTTCAACCGCACATGCCAGGTCTTCCACATCCGAAGTAACGGCAGTTTTGAGGACGCATAGAATCAGCGTCAGCTTCTGCATTCTTTTGCAAGGTCACTTCATGAGACTTCCAGAGATCAAGAGCTGCATCCGTTGACATGGGTTAGAAATAGGTCTCAGCTGGGGCGTAATTTCGAGCATTGCCTTATTTAGTAATGCTGCAGCGTTGTATGATGTTCTTACCTTCTAGATGTATAAATGTGCATATATATACATATGTAAATATGCATGTGTGTGTGTGCGGGCATATTCATGTATCACATGCACGTTTATACACATATGCTATAATCGTATACATACATACATATTATATATATATATATATATTAATTCATTTACATTAGTGTATATGTGAATATGAATGTATATTATATTTCTCTATGTGTGTGTGTGTTACATACATGGGATCAGTCAAGTTAAGGCCCCAAATCCAGCAATCCATGGCGTCATATGTCCTTTACTTCCTGCTTGAGCATTCAGCGGTGCTGGCTGCCATGCACTGAAGCGGCTGAAGCATCCCATTGCATCACTGGTGGCTAAGCTCAGTGCCAGGAACAGAGCGCAAGGTCCAGTGACACCTGGCGTCAAAGATCTGAGGCTGAGAATGATACAGCAATGATATATCAATGATACCAATGAGATATCAATGATATATCAATGATATATCAATGATGTCTCAATGAGATACAGCAGAATCCCTCGATGTGGCCGAGACAGTCGTTCACTTGGGAATGCGAGATTTCAGGCAACATCTACGAGGATGAAGCCAGGGGTTCCCGGGAAGAGGGTTTTTATATGGCAAAAAGGCATCCAAAAAAAAAAGGAGAGAAAAGTATATGATAGAAACGTGATTTACGTAGTTTCATACGACTTTACTATCTTGGTGGGAGGGTGCTATAAGTTGGTCTTCACTGTCCTTTCTGTCCTTTGAGGAAACCTTCCACTGAGATGCCAACAAAGTCAGGAGCGTCTTCTTGGAGCAATTGCAAAGCTCGGGCCTGGCAGCAAGTCACAGCCCCAGATCATTTGAACTTCAACCCTAGTTTGCTGGTATATATTGACACATATCACTATAGTGATACGGTGATAATATATGATAACGCAAATAATGATAGTATATGACAATGACAATGATAATATGTCATCATTTGCTACGTCAATGGTGTCCACAAAAAAAAAATATAGTCAGCCCATTGGCTGAATAAAAAGCCTCCAGCTTTGGGAGTCAACAAATCTTTGAGCCAGGCACCTCGGAGGTCAAGGCCTCCGATATGGGCCATACTTGATCATACTTGGATAAATATCGCAAAACTGGGGATCTTTATCATGCCTGACCAAAGGCAGAATGGTTCATTTGTTCATGTATTTATGTATCTATGGATGTTTGTCATCATGTTTATCAAGATCAAAACACTGCTTCACAGGGCAAAACATAGAACACGATTAAATATTCAAATGCAATAATATGTATACGTACACAACCACCAGCAAGAAACACTGCTTCAGTGACCTAAAACTGTGGACACCTACTCAAATTTGGACCCATGGCCACGTCTTCGGTGCCTCAAGAGCCTTGAAGAGGGCATCAGCTCGGCGCCCCAACCTCAGTGGCGTTCAGGTTACACAATTTTCTAGGGAAAATATCTCACAAATCAGCTTCAGAATTGATTTTAAGTACCCTCCTCAAAATCCTCAAAGAGAAACAAATATATTTTTGAAGATCTCTAAAGAGGGGTGGGTTTCAGGCACTGTTCCCAAAAAGGTATTGTATTGGTAAATAGCGTGATCTTGCGGAATCTTGGCCAGGCCATGGCCCTAGACCTACTTTGCTCTGCAACCTCTGAAGCATCCATGCATAACACCTACGATTGTCCGGTACCAGTTGGGTGCGGCACGTGGCATATGCCCAGGCAGTGTTGGCAACCTCATCAAAGTCGGCGAAAGATAAGTCCCAACTACCCAGGTCTCTGTTAGCACCTGCAAGAGCCAAACCACCGGTTCAAACAAATGGTAATTTGCCCTAACAACCTTTTGTTTCATGTAGGAATCATAGAAAATGTTCATTACCACGATGAAACAGCCTCCCGTTATCTCTGGTTTTGATGCAGCCCAGTTATAAACCATCCCTTAGATGACCAGAAATGGGTACAAACCATCCCCAAATGGTACGGAAGCTCAGCTGAGCTGGGCACATGCTGCGGAGAGAAGCGATCCATCTTGCGCAGCGCCTGCCCAGGGCCGGGACTGCAGTCACTCCACTTGTTTCCCGGCCGCGTCCGCTGCCTCCCCGGCTATGTGATGCATGAGCCTGCAGTGTCACTGGCCATGAAATTCAAGGTCATTCAAGGCGATTCCCAGTGATCCAAGGTGGTTTAAGAGATCTTGTGCCGTCCAAATGCGTAAAGGCAAAGGGGACTCCTGGCTGCTGACGGATTAAGGCCCTGACACATCATCTTTGAAGCGCATGGTGGCCTGATGTCAATGCAAATAGACATGGCTGCAGTGTTGATGGCACGTCTTGGTGACATTGGTGGCGGCATTTTCTTGAATGACTATAGGTACATGTATCAATTATGTATGGTTTTTGCTGCAGTATCTACATTGGTTCCACACGTATCTCCATTTCTGCACTTGTAGGCCCTACAATGGCAATGCGCACTCTGAGGTTTCAATATAGGCGGCAGGGCGCACTCTGAGGTTTCAATATAGGCAGTATAGGGCACTCGGTCACTTGAGGTAACTGCCCCAGATTCACACAAACACAAATGCCAGCGCACATATATCTAGTTTTCAATGTTCACAAAGGTCATGTACTGAAGAACACACACACACACATATATATATATATATACAAATGTATACCAGTAGTACCGCACAAGGCGGTGGCGGAAGTTTCAAAAATAGGAAACTTATAGGAGACGTTGGTTGTTGTGAGTCACGGATGGCAGAGCGAAGCCACTGATGGACCGACAGGTCTCTCTCTCTCTCTTTCTCTGACTATCTACCTACCTATCTATCTAGCTATCTAGCTATTTATCTATCTATCTGATCTAATCTAATCTAATCTAATCTAAACTGACCGAAACTAATCTAATCTAAACTAATCTAATTTAATCTATCTATTTATCTCCCTATGGATCAAGCTATGTACTGGTATCTATCTATCTATCTATCTATCTATCTATCTATCCATCGATCTATCTATCTATCTATCCATCCATCTATCCATCTATCCATCTATCCATCTATCCATCTATTCTATCTACCCATCCATCCATCCATCCATCTATCTATCCATCTGTCCATCTGTCTATCTATCTATCTATCTATATATCTATCTATCTACCTATCTACCTATCTATCTATCCCTCTCTCTCTCTCTCTCTGTCTGTCTATCTATCTACATATCTAGCTAGCTGTCTATCTATCCATCTATCTATCTATCTATCTACCATCTGACCTGCTCAGCAGACCAAACGACATCGGTACCAAACCTAACATCTGTAACTAAGACATCTCGAAAAGGTCACGAATGAGGATGACACCGTGCCGTGGGAAACCTCATCATTCAAGCAAATTCCTCCGACGTGTCCGGCGCATGATTCTTGAGCGGCCTTTTTTTCCTAGCGGCAACGGCCAAAAGTCTTCCGACATGTTGCTGTGCTAGAATGTGACATCGCGCCGTCAGAAAAGACAGACAAGACCAAGTGCAACGAACAACGGATGTTGATGCGCCATCGTGCCGTCAGAAAAAACACAACTATCTAGATAGTCATCTGTCCATCTATTCTATCTATCAATCTATCAATCTATCAATCTATCAATCTATCTTTCTATCGATCGATCGATCGATCTATCGATCCATCTTTCTTTCTTTCTTTCTGTCTGTTCTTTCTTTCTTTCTTTCTTTCTTTCTTTCTTTCTTTTTTCTTTCTTTCTTTCTTTCTTTCTTTCCTTCTTTCTTTCTTTCTTTCTTTCCTTCCTTCCTTCCTTCCTTCCTTCCTTCTTTCTTTCTTTCTTTCTTTCTTTCTTTTTTCCTTTCTTTCTTTCTTTCTATTAATATAGTTATCTATCTGTCAATCCATCCATTTATCTATCTATCTATCTATCCATCTATCTATCTAGCTATCTATCTATCTCATCTGCCTATCTAACTGCGTATCTAGCTATCTACCCATCTACCCATCTACCCATCTACCCATCTACCTATCTATCTATCTATCTGTCTGTCTATCTTTCTTTCTATCTACATGTCTATCTGCCCGCTTGAAAACCAAGCTATTGTGCGAGACTTCCTGATTTTTCGAAGTTGACAACATCAAAAACGCAGCAATTCTGCGAGACCTTTTCATTTTTCGAACTTAACAACATCCAAAACGAAGCAATTCTGCCAGACCTCTTCAATTTTTGAATTTGACAACATCAAAAACAAAGCAATTCTGCAAGACTTCCTTCAAAAATGGAAAGTTGAGTGCAGCGCTGGCGGCCTCGTACCAATGCGTTTTGCGACTTTTCCACTCCACCTGTCTAAAGTACTGCGCATGCCACCAAAAATTGATGCCAGGTCATACGAAGTGCTGCACCTGTCACGCAAAATCATCTTTGCAAACCTACAGATCTGATGCTCCAAAGTGCAACCCCTCTCAGGAAATCAGCGCCCTGACCTCCTAACATCTCTGATGAACATATCTTTTGTGCGCCTGCCACGCGAAATGCATCTTTGCAGATCCTCTTCAAATGTCCCACGCCTGCCATCGTTTTGGGAAATGCTACAGAACCCTCACGTTTTGCTCACTTTTGAGAAGGTGCACAATCCCTTGCGCCTGCCACGCGGAAGCACATCTAAACGTCCAAAGGTGCTCCGTCCCATCAGGCCTTATGCACTTTTGACTTCGAAATGTGCTTTCCGCCACAACGGCGTGCACGTTTTCGACATCGCAACTTCTAAAAGTGGTCCGAAGCTGGTGCGCTTTGTACATTTTGACTTCAAAATGTGCTTCGCGCCACAATGGCGTGCACTTTTTCGACATCGCAACTTCTAAAAGTGGTCCGACCATGGTGTGTTTTGTACATTTTGACTTCGAAATGTGCTTCGCGCCACAACGGCGTGCAATTTTTCATCTCTCATCTGGCCAGATGGCTCTGCACCCGCCGCTTTAGCGAGCCTACTTTTCGACCCTCCAGAGCCACAAATCATTGGAAAGACACAGTGTTTCGCGACTTTCCTACCTTTTCGCACATCTGCGTCTTCTTTCTTCTGACTCTTTCTCTTCTCTGATCTTCTCTCTTCTACTCCTCTCTTCTCTCTGACTCTTCCCATCTCTGCTTTTCATCTGTCCATATTGTCGGAAGTTTGACTTCTAAACTTC
>Ga0126342_10009403_pt1 | contig 17520 bp, 15 predicted proteins | sample Cyp1metagenome_FD_92528 | JGI IMG/M metagenome (GOLD analysis project Ga0126342, IMG submission 92528) | Coral microbial communities from Lord Howe Island, Old Settlement Bay, Australia - Cyphastrea 1 metagenome | ecosystem: Host-associated > Invertebrates > Cnidaria > Coral ... | reverse complement strand
TAGTTAGATAGATAGATAGATAGATAGCTAGCTAGCTAGATAGATAGATAGATAGTTAGATAGATAGATAGATAGATAGATTAGATAGATTAGATAGATTAGATAGATAGATAGATAGATAGATAGATAGATAGATAAATTAGATAGATTAGATAGATTAGATAGATAGATAGATAAATTAGATAGATTAGATAGATTAGATAGATAGATAGATAAATTAGATAGATTAGATAGATAATATATATATATATATATATGCATGTATGCATAGCATATGCACATGGCATATGCATGAAAAGAGAAAACTAGTTTGATGGGGCGATGCAAATCTTAAGCTTGTTAGGTGAGAGTGTGGTCATGTATATTTTTATAGCCCAATCGGAATGGGACACATAGAAACGCTAGGTTACTCAACATTCATTATATAGATGAACCGACGATTTGAACAATATTCACGTTACGAAGCCCGAACTGCACGCAAACAGGGCAGTGTAGAGGTAAAAAAAAAACGTATATGAACAACAGGCCAATGGGTGAGACGTACTTGCTGGGACAGGCAAAACCGTGAAACTATGAGGAAAGTTGATGTGGTCTCGTTGGACTGCATCCTGTTGTATGACTCATTTAGTAATAATGACATCGAAGTGTAAGTTTGTATGGGCACATATAGACATACAGGCACCCAAGTTTGGGTATGCTCCGGCACACATTGTCCACAAGGTTCCGTAGGAAGAGTTCGAACTCGACACTATACTCGTTGGACGATATGGGTTTGTGTAAAGAAATCAATGGATTGGTTGTTTAAGGGAAATATTGACATAAAACCATGCTTTTTTATCAGCAAATAACATAGCACATATCTCAGGAATCGACTGAGTTCATGCCTGGTTGCATCCCCATTGCTAGCCTCCACATCCTATATGTTCAAAAGCAAAAACACTGGAGCCTTGATCCCACAAAATCTCATAGTTGTCTTCGTCCCTGGGTTTTCAACAAACCAACAAATCAATGCATGAATGAATGAATGAATGAATGAATAAACAAATCAACGAATCTATCAATCAATCCATCCAATTATTATTATTATTTTACATATATATATATGACCCATTAAAACTCATGACCATTCCGCCTAAATATCACCCATTTCACCAGCGGATCGACCTTGAGAGCCTCCAGGTTCTGCGGCCCCGGCCCCGGCCCAGTGGGCCCGGGCGCTGTGGGCCCCACGGGCTCCGTGGGCCCGCTGGGCTGCGTGGGGAGTGGAAGGAGGTCTGCCACCTGGCCATGCAGACAGGACCGGAAACATGATTCGAGAAAGATATATAACACAGAAAAAGTTTTTGCGCTTAAGGTTTTCGTTTTCGACGCGAAGCAAGATAGTTCTGGAATGTTTTGGATGTTTTGTGGAACCTATTTGCATCTCAAAACGCCGGCATAGCAATGTTTACCCGGACTTATCTCCAACAAGTGTGTCCCAGAAAACAGGAAAACATATAGGAAAATCCTGTCAATTATAGTGAACTCCAGGTTTCCCGTAGTTGAATGCCCCCTCAAAGACTCTTAAAGGAACCTTACGAACATGGGATCAAGAGCAAAATCAACATTGTCAATCTCACAAACCGAACCTGCATGTTTAACGAATTAATGTTATACGTATTCAATATGATAATAACATATTTAGATATATACATATAGAAAGAAGAACAACTCCTCCTTAATCCTTCACGAAACAAGGTAGCTAGTAGTTGTGTGATTTTGCCGCTTTTGCTTGCAGCCTGTTGTGGCTGCATAGGTCAATCAACTCATCTAAGTTTTTACAGCAAATGTCAATCCAATGATTTGGGTTTATCTTCATTTGTGCAACTCAACTTGCTTTTTTGGGGACTACCCTCTGGTAATTTGACAGAAAATCATTTTTTTTTAAGTTCGGAACTTATATGAACTCATCATTCTTGTCTATAGATTAATGGGCCATGGCTTCCATGGCAAATGGTCAAATAATCGGAGGCCTTTCCGATCATCCACCATTCTTTAGACACAATCTCATCCACCTGCGCTTCTTGGAATGGCAAGGTAGATCCCATGTCCACCTCAGTGATGCAGTAGCATGACCTAGCAATGTGAACATGCACATTCTTCCTGGATCTTCCTGGGAAAACGAATCCCATAAAACATGGATTTCATAATTTGAAAAAAATGAATAAAATTGATTTGCCGATATTGCCAGATTGAATTGCCGGAGCAATTGGCTTGCAGCTTTTAACTCATCTTATACATCTTTTTTACACAAGAACTGGATGCATCGGACCAACTGAGCCCGGAGAAGCAACACCATATGAGATCATACATACCCTCGTCTGGCGACGGTTGCTTTGGAAAATCACTATAGTGTAATATATAGGTAAATCAACAATGTACATATTGTGGCTAAAACAATGCCATAAATCACCCATGTGGTAATGGTTCATACCATTTTATACAACCTATTTATAGTGATTTGGGGGATGTATGGGGATGTTTTATTATTGTTTTACCCACATTAGGCAATGTTCTATCGCTGTGTTAGTTTAGCAGAAGGTACTCAACAGGTTTCAAGCAAGCCTTAGGCCCAAATGGAGCCATCCCCCCAACTAACGTAGACCCATGAGTGGGGGGTTGGCAGAATGATTTCCAATCAACACATATCTTTTTTCAGAGGGTCTATGTTATTTTACTGGATCTTAACCTGTGAAATACCATATTCGGGTGAACATATGATCTCGCATTTCAGGTGGGTTGAACGTTTAAATTTTAAGCCAGTTAGTTTCTTGGCTTTAAACCAATGAAATACCCATTTTACGTCTATCATTGCAAAGGATTGGTGAAATAAACATGCTTTTCACATCATACCTCGTAAAATGGATCGGGTTGCCGTTTCTTCTTCGCATATCTTTCCACAGTGTATGCGTATTTTTATAATATCCCCACTTTATAGTAAAACTGTTAATGCTATACCCCATTTCTTCAGAACAAAATCAACCCTCCTTTCTGGGATGCGGCGTGTCTAACACCGTGCCTCAGTGGATTGCTTCCACAAGATCTCGGGCGGAAGATGATGCGTGACACGAGTGCGCTGCAAGGGTTCCGAGCTGTGCCCCCCACGCGCTGAATGCCTGACAGGGCCATGGGACAACTGGGGATGTATGAGCCTCTCTTGAAAGCTGCTTGGCCCCAACATCCTCAACACAAAGGTGCTTTTGATTGTTTCAACAGTTCAACACACTTAGTTCTCCTCCAGCAAAACTACACAGGAATCCCATGACATATGCACGTTGACATGTGTGAATACAAGTGCACTGACATTTCATAGCGGGTGTTTTGTCAGTGTAGCATGGATGGTATGTCCAGCTGCACAAAAGGGTGACAATCAAAAAATGGCCACACATTATCCCCCATCAATGTGCGGATATGTTTCGCATTTTTACGACATTTAGATTCTGACAAGTTTACCGCTCCAATGTTAATTTTCGATTCCTGGTGAGGATATGTATATATATATATATGTCTAAATACAATATAAACAAGTCGCAACAATGCCAAGGCAACATGTCTGCCCAATTCTCGTTCAAAGGAGTCTTAAAAAAACCTCGGGGAATGCATCAGGGACGACTGGCCCCCATATCCTTCCGGGTCCAACCTTCTATTCGGCCCTTCAGGCTCTTTTCGAACATTGGGGCACCACAAAAGTCGGCCAGGGTCTTTTGACATGCGAACAAACAGAAAGGTTTGCCACAACATAAGTAGCCTCATTTCCATTTGAGTCTAGCTCCTAGACATGCTACTCACGGTGACTCACGGAGCCACACAAATGGTTGTTTTGCCTGAGCCTCAAGGCATCTAAAAACATCTAAGATGTCAAACACTCTCAGCCGTACATAAGCTGGTACCATGTAGAAAAATATTTATTGAATAATCTGGTTGTTGGATTAAACCCATCTTAAAATAGAATATCCATGAAGAGTCATTGGGAACTTTTGCCCCAACAGGGATAAATTCCATGAAAATCCCAGTGAAAATCTCATGCAAATCATCTGAAAAACATGACAATCCCATGAAAATCACAGTAAACTACAATGAAATGAACCATGAAAATCCGAAAAAAAAACATGAAACATCATTGAACCACCTCCCATGTTCAAATGCCATGAAAATCCCCCAGGAACTTCGCAAAAAACCAAGCCGCGGTGGTTGTCCTGGACTGGTCCCTGGGCGCACGAAACGCTCCACTCCTTGGAGTTTCATGGATTTTTGATGGCTAAACGCAGGGAATTTTCGGGAATGATCCACTGGCTAACTATCAATAATCATCCCAGCAACCCCCAGCAACCCATCCATTCCCTACGTTTCGCACCAGTAAGTGGTTTTTTGATGGGATTCTTGATGGGATTTCCATGATTTATGTATGGCTGATGGGATTTTTCATGGGATTTTTCATGGGATTTTCCTCAGTTACTAACTGTAAAGGAAAAAACCTGGTTAGCAAAGTCCTCTATGGATAATCATCCCAGAAATAAAGATGGGTTATATATAACAACTCGCCAGTTACTAAGTCTACCTATATATAGGATGTTCTGCCAGCGGGGTTTAGTTTTCCATAGTTTCTTTCTTGTACGTACTAGGCAGATTTCCTTGTGAAAAGTTTATACTTAGTGACAGTATCACGTCCCATAATTCCTATAGTTGAACTATCCCAATCTACCTTCTGGTAATTCAACAGGGATGTTAAAAATGGATGAACATTGCCCATTTCCTAAGCGGGATAACCCTCCAAGTGTCTATGGAAATAGGACACTCCATGTGCCAATTCTTGGTGGCTTCTTTTTGTCCCTGCCAAAAGTTGATTTTTAGATGATTATTGGCAACACATGTAATCCCGCAAATACGATAGAAATGATAGAAGCGCTGTAGTAAGTGTATGGCTACAACTCATCCGAATTGCAAAAGGATTGTCATCATCTTTCACCTTTAAATGCCAATTTTGGGGAATACTTTGCGTGCGTAAAAGCTGGGGCTTGTCAATCCAAGGCACGTTTTCGAAGGACAGTGAGAAATACAGTGTCGCAACATTTATTAACATTTGGCATTAAACAACTAAAACATAAAACCAAGTGTAAGTGAACTGTGTGGTATCCATACTATCTATGACTAGCTGGTTATGTAACATACAGCATAGCTATGGACAATGACCCATGGTAGATTTTCCCAGCTTTTGACCTCCATCTCTAAGGGGCCCCTTCCAGCCATGTTTGCTTGGAAGGTCATCCGATGGATCATACTGTGGAAGAAATCCTGCACCAGTTGGTAAGCATTAGGTAGCTACGAAGCAAACACATTATAAAAATGATAATGGGATAAACCATCCTACTGTGGATGGGCCAGCGAAATCCTGCAGTCAATAGGTGGTAAATATCCCACTACCCTCTGGTAATTTAACATAGCTATTGAAAATGGCCCAGTCAAAATAGTGGATTTTCCCATGAAAAATGGTGGATCTTTCCATTGCTATGTAAACGTTTACCAGAGGGTAACTACATGTTTGTTGGGTATATCCCATAAAATCCCATTAAATCACCATTTCCCCTCATTAAACATCCCACTATTTATAGTCAATGGATTGGATTAAGGGAAAATTTACAGGAAAACCCCATATTTAATGGGAAAATCTATGGTTTCCTGTAAATTTTCCCTTAAACCAATCCATTGATATAGGCTTTCTATGGCTTTCTACCATCCTCCAACTTGGTGCCGAAGAGCTGGCAGACATCGACCCGGGCGTTGGAAGAGCCGCCGGCGATTGTGGTGTGTCCTTTGGACGCCGTGGGCTCTGACGGTTGGACACCGTGGGATGCTAAGGATGAGATCATGGATGTATACAAACCCAACCATGGCTATGCATATGTATATATATATATAAATGAGATTGATATGGATATACATATATATAATTATTATATATATATATAATACTTATAGAAATATATAGAAATCATATAAATCCAACCATGGTATAACTATAATGAGGATATGTCATGGGGAGATTTTACGAAATCTAATGGGATGAATTATGATGATTCACTGGCCCAAAAAGTTCAAATTTCGACCATGACTTGGGATAGTTGCCCCAATCCAATTCTCACTCCAGAGTGATTTTTCGACACTTCAACATACTTCAACAACGGCTGGGAGTGGTGTGGCTCCACTAACTGATGTGGTTATATTCACCATAGTTGTAGAGGAAAAAAAACTTCTGGCATGGGGGCTACTGACACGGTTACTCTCAGATTCAGATACCCGGTTTGATTCGGAGAGTGTAGCCAAAGATCCCCCCCCCAAAAAAAAATGCTACAAAAGATTGGCACACCCCAGCAAACAAACGGAGGTTCTTATAATCCGGGGTTGACTCCAAATATTTTTAGTTGATGCATGATGATGCACCCTCAAGCAAAGGAGTCTTGATCTGTAGTGAGTCTGGCCAAAGTGAGCTGTCTCATAGCCCTCTTGACACCCTGAAGTTGTTTCAGAGTTTTTGAAACTATGGTATGCTATTTGCAATTGGACATTCCCACCATTGATAGGTTTTATCAATCCTCCCATGGGAATCTCCCACGTGTTGGACTGCTTTCCAAACATTTTCCTATGGACAGAAAAACATTGAATAGTTCGATTCATACAAGGTACAGTACATCCGATTTTGGCAGGTAGAATGATGGGTTTTTGTTCTTATCAGTCACATTCCTGTTTAATCCTTTTTTCCCTGTGAAATATTGTTTGCCTCTATCATATCATATATCCCCATTTCTGCAGGTGTTATTGCTATTCCCGTTGCTTTACCCACATTAGTGTTACTTCAATCCCACAAGGCGGTATAGGCACAAGATCATTTCTGTTTGAAATGATTCGATGAATCGCCCCACTTCAAAGTCGTCATTTCGAGGACTCACATGGAGCGAGCATTTCGATCTCACGTCTGAGAGCTGAATCCAGCAATTTGAGGCATCATGTGGAGCGTCGCCAGGGAGGACCTTGATCAGAAGTCTGCTAGTTGGAGTCTTGCCCAACTAGCCAGCCATACTGCAGATACGCCAGAACAAGAGCTGGACATCATTCGCGATCTTCTCCTCCAAGATCTCCTTCATCACCTCATCGTGGTAGGTATAGGTTTCTCGCCACTGTTGCTGAAATTCCTCCTTCCCTGCTCTCATCTGTGGGATTTGCTCAAGGCTTAAGGGACCCCCAGAAAATAAGACATATTCCATCAAATTCCCTCCCTCCCACCAAAAATAGTTGAGTCCCTATTGTCGATGGTTATATGCCTATAAAATCCCTATTATACACGCTTTTTGGTGGATTTTGGTGGTTAAAACCAGCAAATCCACAGAAATTGGTTCCCAGCATCCGCCGCCCGCGTCACGGGGCTAGAGCCAGGTGTGGCACTGGCCGTGGCGCTGCCACTGGAAGCTCCCGCAGGGCTTGGGGGTTGGCCGTGGGGCTTGCGGGCCGCAACCTCAGACTATCCCATGTTTCGATCCCCTGGTAATTCAATACATCTATAGGCCATACTGTAGTTCACAAGAATATGTTTTTCACACATTTGTATCTATATATATATATGCATGTATATAATTGTATATTCATGTTCTTTTTGTTTTTTTTGCTATAGTTCGCAAACATATGTGTTTTGCCGGTTATGGATGAACATATAGCAAAAGACTAAGGGGTGACTAAGGGATTAAACTACCCATCCAAGGTTGCAGATCTAAGCTTTGGAACATCACCATGTCTAATTGATAAATAGTCTACGTACATGTGCAATTTTCCGTGGCTACGTTAAATTACAGTAGGTGCTCACGGAAGCAATAAAATACAACCACGTAAGTCGGGATTGATATACCTCCCAGAACTACACTTAGATATCCAGTTATAGCAACTGCACCCCAAGAGCACCATGTTTTTTCTTGGGTTTGCCCCCCCTCACAATAAAAAAAAGCATTAAACAAAAACATTACCAGTAGACTTCCCAAATGGTGGATTGACCATTTGGAAAATATAAAGTCAGCGACTCAGCAACTGAAGAGTACCATCTTTTCTCGATTTAATAAAATAGTGGTTCTCCCTATTATATCCCAATATATCACCATTGCATGAAAGAATAACAGTATAACAACTCAAAATCTCGATAAATTGTAATATATAATTGTTCCATCTCACCCAAAAAAATCATAACCTTTTGGGACAGTTACCCCATTTTTCCCATCGAGTTTTGGAATTTTCGGAGAGTCCCAGGGTCCCACGTCGTCCAGGTGACTGAGGTTGGCAGTTCGGAGCCTAAAAATCCGGAGGCACTCCCCTCCTCGGGGGATGTTTTGAGGTGGCTCCGGGGACCAGTGGAGATGTAGAGTTTTTTTTGGGATTCAAGGCACAAAAAATAAAGGAATCATAAATCCCAATTTTATCTGTTGGTTGATTGAATTGATTCTTGGTGGTTGAATCCCACAATCATTTAGGTGTTTTTAGTGTTATGTTACTTTTTTCGTGATATAATGTGGGCTGTACAGTGACATATAACATCATATAACCATATTTGTATGATTTTGCATGCGTCTGGAAATGGGTGATTGACACCAAACATTACACATATTTTTTGTGGAAAATTATGAGTATAATGTATTTTAACGCAGGGACGAGATGATGTTTTCGCATAATTTTGTTCATACTCTAGCCGATTCAAAGAACCTGATTCAAAGAAACCAAATCAGGTTGGTGGTTTTAAACATCTTGAAAACTATTAGTCAGTTGGGATGATGATTCCCAATATATGGGAAAACATGTTCCAAAACCAACCAGAAATGAATGAACTTAAACTGCGAACTCAATAAGCAGTTCATTGTCCAGAATCCACTGCTGATTTGCCGCTTCATAAAGGCGCAGGAATTGGCCAACGGTCAATTTATATATCAAAATCTGAAGCGACTAGGGATGACTGGGGAATGAATAGTTTGTGACCTTTTATAACTGGAAGCTCTTGAGTGATATACACTCTCTGTCTCTCCATCGCCACCCCTGGAGTGATAGACACTCGCCCCAGACCATTCCATTCACCAAGTTCAGTTCTTCACCCCAAAAAGAACTTTCCCTGGCCGCACCTGGCCAAGTGCCTCGCGTTCGTTCTTCCTGCAGATTGTGGTGCCAATATGGGTGTCTGAAAAATTCAGAAACTGGTGATAAACCATGGGACTTTGGGTACCTGCAGTACCCTATGGTGCTCTATTTTCAAACAACCCCGTATCCGAATCCAAGAACTGATGCGAAGCACGGGGACAAAAGAAACCAAGGATAAAAACAGCACATCGATTCAACACGTGGGGTCTGTCCAGCAACAATCAGAATGTGGCCAATGAACATCAAACAATCAGAAAGGGAACCGGTTCGATTCAACAACTCCGCTTTGACTCACACAAAAAACATCGATTTAAAACATTCAGAATCAACCAAACTGGGACCTGGACCTTTTTAAAGCTGCTGTGGGATCCCAAAATTACAGTTTTTTAGGATGACAATGGGCCTGGGTATCAATGGGTATCCCCCAGAATCCCCCAAGCCACCCTAGACCAGGACTTCGAGGGATTTGATATTCAGATGATATGCATACTCATAAATATCCTCAACGTAATATAATGTAGTCTCATTTTGTCTATCCAAAAAAATATCCCAACATGTTTCACAATTAGTTAATACCATGTTTTTCCTTGGTTTCTCCTCGGATATCGCATCAGAGGGGTGTGGCTTTTGGGGGGCGAGGGGCGGGGTGAGCCAGGTGACTGCGAAATTCCTGGCGCAAGAATGGATTGGCTTCACATCACATGTGCATATACATAGAAATTAAGAACATAAAGTTATATATATATATATTAAAAACATATATATATATATATATATATTCATATATTATCACATATCTATTTGGGGAAATGGATGGTTAGTCAGTTCTGACTCCTAACATGAAACCATGCGCCATGGTTTTTCACATGGCTTGCTGCTGCCAGTGGCTGCCTGAAGGTGAAGCCTTGGGACTGGGAAGAGGTCTCCTGGAGCCCGGATTTCATGTGGGAAACCTGGTGATTTCATGGGGACTGAGGATAGAAGATTTTTGGAAGGTCTTCATGGGATATAATTCCCCATTTATGGAATAGCTATGGATGGTATAGCTGGATGTTTATTCCCATATCGGGGAATAAAATGGAATAAACATCCAGCTATACCAGCTATAACTTAAACATGATAAAACCAACAATATCATGCAAAATCCAGGATATTATAGTTCCAGTAATCCAGTCACCCAAGAAACACTTCCAGCGGGTACCCCTCCTGACCATAGCCTAAATAAAGAGGACAAGGAGAGTCCTAGAATATCCATGTTAAATTAGATACTCTGCTAAAAATAAAGTTGGTAAATTGTTTGGGAGCTGGGGCTTGCTCCCCGCAAAAGTAGTGCCCCCCAAACAAGAAGAGTTGATCAAGCTTTTGGGTAGCGAGAGGGTCAGCAGTCATCAGTGATGACTGATATTGACATAACTCACATATAAATGAATATATATATATTTATATAGATGATGCACATAAATTCACTGATATAGACATAAATTTAAATTATCAATTCACATATTAATATATAACCACTGTAATATATAGATGACTGATATCATTTGGATCTCATGGCCTGGGTAATCACCTGCTAACGGGGCCGCTTGGATGGAGAGTGGTAATGTGCGCAACACTTGCAGTAGCCCCGTCGACGCCTTCTGACCCCCAAAAGATGGGTCAAAAACCATCATGAACGGATAGGCCTGGTATATATGTATATATTCGTTTGATGGCTTCGGGGTTGTCACCCCTTATTACACAGGACCTCGTGCTCATCGCTGGCTGGCTTCATCGCTGGCTTTTCAGTTTCATTTTTCCTTCCCGTTACTGAAATATGGTGGATACTGGTGGATAGCCACTTCCGGAATCTTCCGGAATTCCTTGCATATAGCGAAACACAATAAACAACTCAAAATCAAATAGGATCCAGATTAAAACAAGGCATTCTACTATGTTAATATGTTCTATACTATCATTAAAACAAATAAATGAGAACATGGATACCCATAGCTAAGCTCACCGCATATGTACTGTAACCGTCCTTTGGATCAAAGCTTTGCCGCCGTGCCTGGCTACATCTGGACGATAGGCTTGGTTCACCAACCTTTTGGGAATTTAACATTTGGAAAATCAACCTTTTTGAATAGAGGTAAATAAATCATGGTAAATCATCCGGTCAATCATGGTAAATCATCTATAAACCGGTCATTTTCTATAGTTATGCCAGTTATGCTGAATTACCAGAGGGTAAATACACCAGAAACCAATGAGAATACAAACGAACATTGAACCAGGGCTGTATAATGCTCTGCAGTTTGGTATGGGCAATAACTGTAGCTGGTTTCACCTGGTATGACACACATGACGATACCAAATGAGCATCATGAAATACAGGAAAATCACAGATCACCTTGGACATTCAATGCGGAGCGAAAAAATGGCAAGACATTCAAGATATTTCGCTGTAAACACATAATATCACATAATATACCACGCACATATATATATATATATATATGTATACATATAATGCAAATAGGTTGATCCATATATATTGCTCACATCTTCGACGGATCCATCTTCATTATACCACCGTTACAAAGTCAAATCCAAGTACCTAGACCCTCCAAGTTACCGTAAAAAAACTCGTGTTTCACCTGGTTTTACCTAATAATCTGCGTTTCGTATTTTCACCACTTTTTTCGGGGTACTTGCAGGGTCCAGATCCCGGCATTCAACTTTCGCCTCGCTGCGTTTGGCTCTGCCAGGCAAACCTTTGCCCTGCGGTGGAGCTGCGTAGACGGTGGGCCCCATGAATGGCCCATGAACTAGTTCGATGTATCAACGGTAGAGGTGCTGGAGTTATGTAAAACTGGTTGGTGGTTTTAACCATCTTGAAAAATATGAAAGTCAATGGGAAGGATGACATCCCATATATTATGGAAAATAACAAATGTTCCAAACCACCAACCAGGTTATGTTCACCGACTTAGCTCTCTAGGGGGGTGGAGTTAGAGTTTGATGGATTATTATATATGTAATTCACACACATGCCATCTCCACTTGGGATACCCATTGATTCAGATTTTGGAACAAGTATCCCGGGCCAATCACGTTGAGGTCTAGAGCAAGTGGGATGACATGGTCAATCAACATTTCACCAAGAACATCATGATCAAGTTCAAGCCGGTGTCACAGAAACATCAACAAAAGTTGGAACAAATCGATGCACTTTACAGTACCAACAAGATCCAACAAGCACTTACAAATATCGGAGGTTTGACCAACAAATAAGCACATGTTTCCAAAACAAACGGGCGCTACACGTCACCAAAGTATCCATAGAGAAGCACATCTCCCAGCAGTCAGCAGCTCCTTGGTAACTGAACTCCGTCGTTTGGGCAATGGATCTACCTGTGTCAAGCCACCAAATCGCGCTATTGAGGTCTATGACATGGGCATGTCATGTTGTTGATCTGGGGAGGGTCCACGAAGTAGTTGCAACAACAACTGAACATGTTCGTTCCCATTGGTCCTTTAAAATGGAGACTTGAAACTTGAAACAGTGGAGGATTCGATGCCACTCTGCGGCAAGCAGCTGCGTGTACACCCAGGGACATGCTCATCATCCCTACTTATCCCTGAATCGAAGGATGAAAGTTAGTGCCTATTTCATGGAAAAATGAGTTGAAAAAAAGTGATCGTCCTGCACGCCTCGTGGGATCTCGTGGGAAATGATTCCCCTCATTCAGCATCATTCCAACGTCGCGACGTGAGGTTGTGAACAACATGCTGCCAACATTCATCGTATTTATCCTATCATATACAGTCTATCTCCATGTTTATTGATGGTTAAACCATGTTAAACCGGTTCCAATGCGCCAATTGTCCAATGAGTTTTTGATGGTTTATTCCCATGTTGTATCCCATGATGCCCCCATTGTACCACCATGTTTGTTGCTGACCATTCAGACTCCATCAAGTCATCATTTGGATTTGGTGTAAAAAAACATCAAATCACAATCACCATGTAATTAAATCTGTGAAAAATCCCATTCAACCATCATTTTGCTTGAATCAACCCCATGAAAACCTCATTCAATTCCAATGACATCACCATGTTCTCAATGGGAATTTCTGGATCCTAAAATGGAGGTACTGCACCATATAATGGCATATTTTCCAGGGATATCCCGTTAGATAGGCCTAAAAAATAGACCAAAAATATATGGAATCGGTACCTCCTTCATCAATCGGTTCCTGTTGCATGGCCATTGATATAGTTTACTAATACGGGTAAATCCCTGAAAAAATCCCATTCAACCATCATTTTGGATCAATCCCATGAAAACATCATTTTCCGTGGTGAATTCCTCAAAAATCCGTTGGGCCTCGAAGGCCGGATCCCTGACGATCTCCTGGGCTTGGAATCCTATTTTTGGTACCAGTTATGATAAGATACCATTTCCAAATGTTAAAGCCTGAAATACCAAGTATGTTTAAGTGTTTTTTTCTGGTTTGAAATGGTGATCATTCCAGATTTTGGGGGTTATACATGTTATAACCAACTTATGACTGGTATCTTGGGCCATAACTGTATGGTATGATATGGTGAACAAATGTGGGACCTCCCCTGGGAACCCCCGAATGGAAGCTATTAGAGGCGGCTTGGAAACTCTGAGTAGCTGGGTCCCTCCTGTAAGGTGGGGCCCCAGTCATGTTTGTTTTTTTTTAAATTTTATTTATATATATATATACACATATACATATAAACCCCGTGAACTAGTTAGATGTATCTACAATAAACCATAGCAGCTATAGCTTTGTATTGGACTTATAAACCAACGTTGCTATCGTTTGGGGGCTGCACCTTATATGATACGGACTACAAACATATAGATATATCATCTTATTATCGTATTCTAGCAACGTTTATGAAAAGGAGAAATGTTGTGTTTAACTTTGGAACATGTGGACTTGATGGAATATCATGGAGATTTCATGGGATATACCTTTTTATACCTTGGGGTAAACTATTAAATAGATGTGGAACATGGCCCGTGCAAAGATAATTTACAGGAGGGTACAGTGAAAACAGTGTTCAAGAACTTACATGAACCTACCATTTTAGAATTTCAGGGGCGTTGCTGGAGTCAACCCTCGAACCATCATATCTCTATCAGCGAGATAAGAAGCCTGGGGTAGTGGATCTCACTGGGGGGAAATCCAGGTGTTTTTCGCGCCTCGACTTGCGATCTGGAGTTCCGTCGCTTGCCATCCTCTGTGCAGACCCCGCGGGCGACTAAGGGATATGGTGGATGGCGTTAGGCATAGGAAAAAAAGAAAGATCTTTGGGATCTCATGGCATACAATGGAAAGTCAACTCTACGATCATTGTTGTTTATACATCATGATGGGATGCAATGGTATGTTGGTCGTAAATGTGACTATATCTATCTATCTATCTATCTATATATATATTATCATACAAGCATATAATGGGATAGCTGAGTGTAATTATAAATGTGCTCAACACCTGAATTTTGTTAATAATCGGAAATCAACCATGGGATATTAGCGTCCTGGTAAATGTTCTGTTTTTATCTGTTTTTAGCATAGCACCGTAGCACCCAACAATGACCACAAATACAAATCCGGAACATACCCTCTGGTAAACTAACGGAACTATGGAAAATCACTATTTTTTATGGGTAAATCCACTATAAATGGCAATGTTCAATGCCTTTTTGTATGTTTACCAGAGGGTAATCCTACTTTTTGATCCTTGTTGGGGTTCCATGTATCAAGAGTCAGAGTCAAGAAAATCTCATCCCCGGGATGCTTCAAGTTAGTACTGTAGTCATATTCATACAGTAAATCAACGGTCACAAAATGTCACAGCCTGTGGTTATTAAGTGCCTGTGGGCGCAAACTGCAGTGCCACCTGCCAAACTATCCAAACAAAACAGAAACGACATGTTTACTATTTTGGTCGGATTTTACTTTCTAATATTTTGGGTGTTGCTGTGTTGCTATTATATTGTTTGAAAATAGTGCACCCTCTAGCTGAGCAACATATTATTTAAAAAAAAAAACCATGTAATTCTTGTCATTTTCACTTACATTTTTCTACATAAAACACAATATCATTATATTAAAATAGTGCACCCTCTAGCTGAGCAACATATTTAAAAAAAAAAACATGTAATTCTTGTCATTTTCACTTACATTTTTCTACATAAAACACAATATCATTATATTATAATATGTACGTTGGGAAAATAGGTTTCATGTGAATTTTCATTGGGATTTTTTCATTTGGCTTCGCAGCATGTATCTTGTTCATTAGCAATGTGCGCTGTGCTCCTCAGCCAAAATGTCTTGGACAAATTTTGCGGTACTTTTGGCAAAAGAAACAGTTCGAATGTAACGGCAAAAACAAATGGGAACAAATAACACAGCAGAACGCGACACTAGGACAATGGCACAATGAACAGGAAACAAACATCCAAAAAAATAAACGAACAATCAACATGTGTGACAGCATGAACATGTTTGACTACATTAAAATTTAAATGAAAGATGAACACCAAAATCCAAATGAAAAAGACAATGAAAAAACAATGACAAGAATGAAAACAAAATCCAAATGAAACAGAACATGAAACACATTACTGTATAAACGTAAATCCAACTGAAAAAAAACATGAAAACATGAAAAAACATCAACATTTCTCCAGGAACATGAGGTTTTGCAGATTTTGGGCACTTCCTGCTTTCCCACCAATAAACTTCAGTTTTTTGTTCATTTGCTTGATGATGTTATATGTAGTTTTTCTAATTGTGTTTCATTTGGATTTCGGTTTTTCATTTTTCAAAAGCGAGGCACGACCACGTTGTGCGGACTTGGGCAGCACGGGCATTCAAGGTTTAATCAGCTGAAGTGTGGCGACAGCGCGGTGATGCTGAGACGTGACAAGATTTAACAAGAGCGAAGTGGTGCCAAACAATGGGGTTTGACCTGGGAAAAACAATGACAAAACAAGAAACAAAGGGTGAGGGTATTCAATTGATTGGTTATTGGCTCAAGGCAAAATTGAAAATCCCAGAAGATCCATGACAATCCCATATTTCACCATAGAAAATTGGTTCAACCTCCCATATTTCACCAGATGCCTGGAATGGACTGAGCTTCCCCACCGTTTTGCCTTTGGATGTCGAACTCCTTCGCTTCTTCCGCGCTTTCCGCGGAAGCTCCAGGCCCTCCAGGCCCTCCAGGCCCTCCGCCTCGGCCTCCTGCAGATGTTGGCGCATTTAAGGGGATCAATTTCCGTGCGTTTATATTGATTCATGTTGCATCACCTAAAAATCATACCAGGTCTTTGATTGCTTTGATAGCTGCGAATTCTCAAGATTCCTCATACAGACACGCCCAATATTTTGTCTAAAAACAATGCTGCTAGCCCTTGAATAGGAGAATGTGTTTTGATTTTACAGGGGTTATACCGTCAGTGTGGAGCTCGTTTAAAAAGAAATCCAAGCCGAACACCCATCCTCTGGCATATGATACAAGGTGGGCACCCCCAGTTAGAAGTTGGTATACAGACCCATCTAACCAAGATATGGTATGGCTAGAGTCGGCTAGAGCATGAAGCCGCAGTTATCCTAGTTACAGATAACAAAATATAACCAACTTAAGTTGTACATTAGTTTGCCAAGGTCGCATCCCCTAACCCATGGACTACCACAGATTTTCCCCACTGATCCTGCTGTTCCTGACCCTCCTACCTGTTCATCCTCAGCTTGAAACATCTCCTGCAGATCCACCTGGCTTTTTCAAGACCAGAGCTGCGCGACTCGGACCGAGCAGATTTCCAAAAAATGGGGGTACCCCAAATCATCCAAGCCATTACCCTCTGGTAAACTAACATAGCTATGGAAAATCACAATTTTTTAATAGGTATATAAATCAACTATAAGTAGTCCATGTTCAATAGCTATGTTAAATTACCAAAGGGTAGACTATTTTAGTATTGAAACAATCATGGTTTGTTTTTAGGCCCCCGATTTTCACCATCGCTTCCAGGACCTCGCAGCGCGAAGCGTAGGCTGCTGCAATTCTAATTATGCGTAGTGTGCATCCGTTCCCAGAAACATGGTGGATTTTCAGGAGCAAATGTGGAGTCTAATGATCAATAATATAATTTAACATGCATATATAATCTACCCCGTTATCTTAGAATATCCGTTTTTCCAATTATGCAGTTGAACTCGACCGTAACTCCACTTAGAATATGCCCCCATTTCGTGCTCATGTGTTTTCTCCCCATTTGAATT
>Ga0126342_10009402_pt1 | contig 17520 bp, 17 predicted proteins | sample Cyp1metagenome_FD_92528 | JGI IMG/M metagenome (GOLD analysis project Ga0126342, IMG submission 92528) | Coral microbial communities from Lord Howe Island, Old Settlement Bay, Australia - Cyphastrea 1 metagenome | ecosystem: Host-associated > Invertebrates > Cnidaria > Coral ... | reverse complement strand
TGATTAATGATTTGGACCTGGTTTCACCTGTTTATCAAGGATGATGGACTCAGGAATTCTACCAGGCGTGTACAACCACATCGTCATTGCAGTTCACTTCCAAAAAATCAACAGTGTGTGTGTTTTACTTGGAAATAAAAACTGTTCTACGCGTTGGCATTTCATTCAACTCAAAGGGCGACACAAAAAATCAAACGAAGAGATGAGTGAATCATTGCTTCAGCCGTCACACCCTATGTCAGCCTCAACTTGTTTTTCATCAGGTAAGTTGAGGCGATGCAATTTCGCATACTCACCATGTCGGCACCTCTGTTGTGCTGGACGTGCTACGCGTGATACTTGAGGTAAAAGAAATGCTGGTTGAGCTGGAGCTATGTGTCACCGACACGCTTGTAGAGGTACCTCACCGTGGTGTGCAATGGAAAAAAAGTGAACCCCATGTTTTCACAGCTCGGAGTGAATCGTGTTTTCAAAGGTGAGGGCAGTTCCTTTGGAAATGAACTTCTCATGCGTTCATTGAATCAATGGAACTCCCACTCTTCGTGGAAGAAAGCACAACAACCAAAGACCGTCCCTCTCTCGAGGTTCATCCGCAAGACATCGCCAGAGACTCCCATGTTTGTTGCTGGCAAATTGTCTTCAACTTGGTGGACCTAGAGATCTTGAAACATCTTGAAACATCTTGAAACAACTTTCACGCATTGCCGAGATTCTGGAGTGCAAAATTCCAGTGGAAGTGATTGTGATAGTGCTACTTGACGTGTATGTCGCAGATGTGGTGCTTGTTGAGCTGGTAGTGCCTCGCCGACCAAGGACAAGACGGTGATCCAGATTTTTTTGGCGCTGAGAGGAAAAGGTGTGCAAGAACCAAAAACAGCAACGAACCCCCCCTTAGGCCGGACAGAAGTTAACATAGCTGACTAAGAACAAGAGAGCTAAACAGCGGCTCAAGACCATGTCCAGGAATATCTCCGGGTGCAAACAAAGCGCTTACCGATGATTTTGTCGAGCTTGTGCTTGTTGACCTTGGTCAAACAGAAAGGGATCGGGATTTAAAACAAACTATTTATGAATCCAGGAATTTGGGATTCATGTGACACTGCAAAGCATGCAGATTGATCAGGATAAAGAGATCTTGAGAGCACATGAGGGAAAGAGTGCATAAAAATAAAGGAGGTACAGAATTGTATTCGAAAAAACACAAAATGGAATGGACGGTTGAAGAATTAGCTTCTTCATCAGTTTTGAATGACTCAGTTGAACCCATTCCGACTTAAAGAGGCTCATTCTTCCGCTTCAAAGCTCTCCCTAGTATTCCTGCACGGTCTTTGTCGTCTTCAAAGCCATTTCGCTTCCAGATCTCATGCCCAGCTGATGGTTTGATCTTCAGTTGTTTATGGTATCTGGATGATTCTATGGTTCGTTGATGTTCGTTGTGGTTCCATCGACATGACTCTTTCAACATCTGAGGCATCGTCATGGTTGGCACAACAGATGGGTCTGCCAAGACCTGCCACGGCCAGAAGCCATGAATGGCCCATGAATGGCCGACACTAAGACATCGCATTAGAATCATTAGAATCATTAGAATACAATCCATCAATGAATATAATGAATTATTAAACAATATTTAAACAATATTTAAACAATATTTAAACAATATTTAAACAATATTTAAACAACATCAACATCCAAAGATTTCCAATGGATCCAATGTGCCTCTTCTGCAGCTTCCAGGAGAAGGTTTGCAAAGGTTTGCCAGGACTGTGCCTTTGCCGCGCCGCTTATGCAGGACGACTGTGGGAATGGGGAAGATGGCACAAGAGCTAAACTCTTGTAAAAGTCTTCGGCACCTTGCAGCAATAGATTCAAGTAAGTTAAAGTCACTGAAAAGTTTTAGTGGTCAAATCAAAACAACTCAAATACTTGCAGGAAAATGTGTAGCTACAGCTGTTCAAAAGAGCGATTCAAGCAGTGTATTTGTTGTGTTGGTATGTAGGTATAGTATGGTATAGTATTGTGCCAGCAGCGTGTGTATCAAGGCCACGACTGAGCTCTGTTTTGCCCGTGCAAGGGTAAAAACCGTCCGGCACCAGGCATCAGCATAGTAGCCATCTGCAGAAGAAAACTCAGAACACTTTGAATGTTTAGCCATGTTTAACCATGTTTAACCATGTTTAACCACGTTTAGCCATGTTTAGCCATGTTTAGCCATGTTTAGCCATGTTTAGCCATGTTTAGCCCATATGACAAATGTCAAGAAATGTCAGGAGAGTAGGCGTACATGGAGCACAACCACGCCTTCTGGCTCTTGGAGCATCTGGCCTTCTTTCAGGATAAACCGAGGAGCGGCATTGCCTCAGTCCATTTCCATCATTTCCTACACCAAGTTGGGAGGGTACTGCACAGGTTTTCTCCTCTTTGAAAGCTTGCACTTTGTTCAGTGTATAATGATATATATATATATATATACATTCCAATCTGTTCGATTTATTAGGTTGTTCAGAGCCAGCTTTGTAAAAAAAGTGAAGGTATACAGAAATACGTAGAGGAAAGTTGAACAAATCTGAAGGCAACTGCAATTTCAATCCTCTTTTACGCTCAAGGTCTGGAATTCCCCTTTGGCACTTTCACTGAGAAATATGAAAGATTCAGAAAGGCCCGTACCTTGGCTGTCACAAGCACGAGCAACCTTCATCAGAGAGGGTGTATGAAAGCAGAAACCACACAGTTCCATGATGTTCCATGGCTTGAAATGACTACTGATTACATCATATTACATCTGATTACTGTATATGATGACTTGCAATGACTTGCACTTGTTTCATCTTAACAGAGCCTTCAAGTCTCCACCTCGTAGGCGTATGTGAGTTCCAGCAAGAAGCACCTTGGGATACGAAACAAACCAGATCGAACTAGATGGAACCTTTTCAAAAGTCAAAGAAATCCGACACCAAGAGGATCCAAGAGGAAAAAGGATGAAAAAGGAAGTTCCAAAGCCAACCAAAACCGCCACCGCAAACCACCGGAAGGCAACAATGTTTGAGAAAGTGTCAAGCCCGGCCAAGGACAGCTTTGAGTGCGACACTGTCTGCCCAGTGGGTGTCCAGAAGCGTGTATCGTCTAGTAAGCTCTCAAGGCCTGAACACGGATGGTTCATCCCATTCGTGAAATACTATGAAATATGAAATACTTGTATTCCATTCAAGTATTCAAGGCTCTGAGTCTTAGAAGAGCCTTGAAGACAGAACCCAAGCATTTCCGTTTGCCAGAGAGGGTAATGCCGGGTAATGCCATGGATGCAACAAATGATGACACATGATCAATACTTGATACTTGCTTCGCTTGACCGCTTGTACACTCTGATCTTCCTCCAGAGCCGATCTTTAGGCCTTGCCATCTTTGTACAACTCATTACAACTGACCATACTACTAGATACTACTAGTAGGTAGATTTATGTAAGAACTCTACTAAACCAATCTAAACCACCATGCGCGCACGTTCTTTCCTTTGTCCTCAAGACATGTTGTGCTCCGAAGGGACCAGCCAAAGTTGAATGAAATGGACCCAAAGTCACATTGATTCACATTGCAATGCAATGAAAACAAGACTACATTTTAACCTTGACAAAAGGCATCAGCATTAGTATACACCAATAATTCGTTGAGGATGACCCTTGTATTTCTGGAAGAATACAAGTTCTGTACTACAAAAGTAAGCGATCTCGTGTGTATTTGGCTTTTCCCCTTCCGGCTGCCTTGCTCAAAAGGTGCCTGTTTGCCGACGATCTCTACAACAGAACCCGCCTGGCAGCCCACGCGAAATTTGCACACGTGCTGCATGTCTCATTCAAAAACATTGCGAATTGACAACCTGCGAAAAGGAGAAAGTAGTCTGAGATAGTCTGAGATAGTCTGAGTAAGACAACCAAAAATCAAAACTGCTACAACTCCCAATGCAATCGCCTGTGTTTCAGCAGGTGCACTCAATGCAAGAACTCTTGGACTCTCAGCTGTAACACGCCGAGCTTGGACCTGGAAGACACCGAAGACACTGCGTTGCTTGTTGCGCCACCGAGCATAGCTGAGTTTTTGGTCTCAGTGCTTGGCCAATCCAGACGATGCCGAAGTTGGACAGGACAAAGATGCAAAGGTTCCTAGCACCGAGATGCGACCTTGATATGAACAAGCACAAGATATCACAAGATATCACAAAATGTCCCATTTGGACTTTCATTCTCTGTCCTGGTCTGGTCGTATCGTTCGAGGCGTTGCAGCACAGCAGCAGTAAATCCTGCATCTCTTTTGGAACTTGAAGCTTGTCACCAGGTGGATATCTAATATCTATTATAATCTATCATAATCTATTAATCTATTAATAAGTTATAATCATAACCTATTATATATATATAATTATAATCTATTAATATCTATTATACAAGTAGCAGAATGTAGCATGACCCATTTTATGTGTTGCTTATCTTTGACTAGGGTCTCCCCCAAGATTCAGCGTTCCAGCATGAAGAACTTGGCCTCTGCAGGTCTTTGCTGAGAGCAGCTTGGTTTCTCGGGAACCTGGGCGATCGAATCAGAGGGCTTGGCTTCTGGAGCTCAATGCCATTCAATGACGCTACATTCGCCACATCGGCAATGATTGCAGGCTAAGGGTGAAGAGTCTTGCCGTGTTTGACACGTGGCAGCCTGGAATTAAGGAGCACCATTCTAGTCCAAAGCATTATAAAGCAGCTTGCAAGTTCGCAAGGATTTGCTGGGTGCATCTGGGTGCAATGTTTGATGGCATTTGAAGAGTTCGGTGGACTCTGATAGGTTGCTCGGAACTTCAAGTCAATTGCATCGTCATTGGCATCGTCATTGGCATGTCAGACATGCAGCTGTCCCCGTTCCTCCAGCATCTTTCAGACGGATCCCTTCCCAAACACAACCAACAAGCCCAGGCAACCCAGGCCAAGTTACACGAGCAACCCAAAACCTGAACCCTCACACCCTGGAGATTCTACGCTGGTTCTATGTGATTGTGGCAGTCTGATACAACCTTTCGCCATTGCTGAGGCATCCAGCCATAAACCGGTAGCGCAGCTTGGTCAAATTGTACTGCTGAGACTCCAAAAGACGCAGCTGAACCTCAGAAAACACAGCCACAGAAAGAATGCAATCTGATGTTTCACATAGATGTTCAGAGGCGCTTTACAGGTTTGCCAAGACTTGAAAGCATAGCAACGCCCTGGGCCATGCACCACATCGCTGTGCACCTTGATTGATGGATCCATCTGGGAGAAAAGGCCCCGACCTGTTGCAGGTTGTTACATGTTGTCCACTGTCGTTCCATTACTGTACCCATGATACACATTCTTTCCAGTGCATTTCCAAGTACCACAACCTCCATGCGCTTTCCTGCTTTTTCATCATATTTTACCCAGTGCATCATTGCAGCCAGAGCCTGCGTAATTCCAGTGCAAAGCTCCCATAGGAACCTGACCGCCATCCGCTGAAGCTGCCAAGGAACTCACGGGATTGCCAAACCGCGGCGAACCGGCGAACCTTGAACGGCAAAATGGACGGAAGCTGCCGGGTGGAAAGAAGTTGATACAACCTCAGAGCAGAACAGACTTTGAAACTTCCAAGTGACCCACGACAAGACGACAAACTAAGACGTTCCACTGTTCTTCACCATCACCAAGTCTCAGGCGAGTCAAGTTCCACCTCCACTGTCCTTTGTTCAATCTCAATATCCGCACAATTGCACCTACTTTCGCACAGTTTCGTCAATGACCTCATTCCGCAGAACAGATTTTGGGCCAAGTTGCGTCCCAGCCGTATCTACGAAGAGCACTGCTGTCCCATTCCTGGTACTTTGCCACTTCTGGAGATGCTTTTGCTCCCCCCTTGCACTACCTTGCACTGATGTGCGAAATGGCACTGTCCTGATTTTGCCAATGGCGGCTTCAGCACCAGGAACCACTGTCCTGGGCTGCTCAGAATGAAAGGAAGCCAAGAAAAAGACAAGACTTCGCACAATAACTTCGCGCACAGAGGTGTCGAGCGGGAGACAGATTGGCATGGGTCTTGATGCACAACTCATTTGTACTGTTCTTGACGACTACCTCTAGGTTGCCCTCCCTCACAAGTAGGACAGTGGAAATTGTTGAAAATGCAAGTGTTTGCAGCAAACGTGAGAGAGACTGCGGTGGGTGCCCTTTAATGCTGAGGTAAAAATGCACAGAAAATGTGTTTCTGCACGGTCTAACAGAGACATGAAAAGCGGGGCTGGAGCTGCAGCAGGAACAGGAGGAGCAAATGATTCAGATCAGCAGGAGCTCACACGATTCCGCAGCACTGCAGAGTTGCCATTGATTCCAGATCAGAAACAAACGAAATCCCTCCCGCAGGTCTGACAGGTCTCAGATCTGACTTCTTTATAGGTCTGAGTTAATTTTACAGTCTATAGATGTCTATAGGTTGGATATATGGATGATAATGGATGATGATCACCCATCATCATGACAGTTTATTATGATCATCCATTCTGCTTTCTGATAGGTCCTTGAAAACTGGTCATTGATGTTTCCATCTGATGCTCTGTGTGGAGAAACCTCTTTCTCCAAGTTGCGGCATATCCCAATGAGCCACAACCGGCAATGAGCTCACTGCGGATGGTGCCTGTGCAGCTGACCCATCCGGGGGGCCGGTTTGCTACGGTTTGCATATGTGCTTGTGTCCAAAATGATCTGTTAATGAAATACTTTGAAAAAGAATGATTCACCAAAATTGTGAACATCTACATCATCTACATGGATTTACATAGACTAGAGTCACTAGAGACATAGACACAATGGGATAACCTTTGCAGAATTTTGGGATATTTTGGGGTAACATGTTGGATCTCTTTACAGGGCGGCCTGACCAGGCACGGCTGCTATCAGCAGGGCATCTGCCAGCAGCTGGGCCAGGTGCTTCAGTACCAACAAAACGCCCTGCTGAATCAGCTGCGTTTGCTCCGCCTGAAACAACCAAGGCTACAAGACACAGAGAAGTACCATGGTCGAAAAAATGTTGGGAAATACCACAAGAAACCATGAAATAGCTATATGAAGTCTATATGATCCATTATGATCCTAGCATTCCATGGCATTCCGATCCCATGGAGCCCATGGATAGGACGGTGATGCACAGATGCAGAAATATGGTGGGCATCTCAGGCCTTTGCCAGCGCTGCGACAACTTGGCTATCTGATGCTCCAATCTCCTGTACAGAGATTTCTCAAGAAAGGCGCACTTCCAGTCTTCCATGAGAAAACGGCCAAACGGATCCAAAAGGGGTCCAAAACGGATCCAAAAGGCTTAAAAACTGTCTGTCTGGGGGAATCTGTGCATCTGGAATCGCCCAGCTAGTTGAGCACCTGAAGCCATAAGGCAGCTGCAAGAGCAGGGCCAGGAGCGCTCAAATTCGAAGTGTACGCTGTGCTGTTCCTGAAAACGCAGATTTCGTCGTAAGCTCGTGCTTGATTGGACATCCTCCCAACCTATCCATAGAATGTACTTGCATTCAGGCCACCAGAAGCGCTTCAGCAACTCACGCCACAGGATGTCCTGTGAAACAGGAACAATTGAAGGGCTGCACTTGTCTTTAAGGCTCTTTGCCACTAGAATGCCACTAGTATCTTGGATTCTTGGACCATTTCGAATCTGTTTGAATCTCTGTTCGGAGCTCCTTCTCGCTTCTTGCACCCAGGGTCTCACTCAGAGGTGCTTCACCGGATCGCCTTAATGTCGTCAGAAAACTAGGGTTGCAAGAGGTGCAGTTGCCGAACCCCGAGAAATCCAAACCGCCACTGTACATTGAGGCAAGCGGCAAGCGTGAGATCGAAGAAATTTCAAGAATGATTTATGGAAAGATATGGAAAGTGAGGAAACTTGTCCTGCCTGAGGCTAATATGGACACTTCAAATGTTTGAACCTTTGATGCCTCTTGGCTCTCGGACCTCGGCTTTGCAAACAGTCCTCTTATTTTCTGTGAACCACTTTGCCTTCAACAGTGGAACCTCTGGACCCTGAGGGCTATCCCAGCAGCCACTTTGCACCCCAACACCCCAACTGCTGGGAACCCTGATGTGTCTTGCAACACTACCTGATTCAGTTGCACAGGTCAAAGGCCAAGGTTAAAGCCGAGTCTCCCAAATCCCAGCCAGGGGTCGTTAGGCACTGGGCAAGGACAGGGATATGGATCCTCGACATCCACTCTTAAGATCACACGTCAAAAAGACAGTCAAAAAGATTATACAACACTGTATTTGTCAACTCAAACTCAACACTTTGCGAGTTGTCAAGGCAAAATCCCAGGGGGCAGTCAGTTCTGGGTCATCTCATTCTAAGCGGGGCCAGCTGGCGATCCTGCGAATCAAATTGGCGCTGAGGGCTACACCGAAAGGCCCAGGTTCAGATCAACTCGGCAGTGACCTCAGCGTTGGCCATGAAAGCTTGCCGTTGGCAGAAAACCATGAAGCTTGGTGAAGTCAGAGAGTTGAAGGTGTAAAAATATTGTGCAGTTGGAGATTCATGACGCAGAATGGTAGTTACTGTATTCCGTCAATCTCATTCCCAACTTAGGACTCAACTCTCAACAAGTGCTCCACCTGCCTGGACAGGTCAAGCATCCATCAAAAAAAGTATTCAGCAGCACAGAAAAAGATAGAAAAAGAGTCTTGTTTGTAGTCTCTTTCGGATCGTTCGAGGTTCCCGCCCTGTTAGCTGTCAGGACTTTCCGGGCATGTTTCCACCAGCACTGAAGAAGAACATAACAACACTTGAGATTGCAAAATGAGAGCGAAGGAAAAGAGCTGAATTGGCGCTACTAGCGCCTGTGATGCAGAGATGTTGCAGGACAAAGTCACCTCAACCCCCTCTCCAGTATTCACAAGATTTAAAATGTTGCGCAAGTATGCGCAAGTGGCCACATGTTCAGATGCAAGTGATACATAGTGACATAGTGATACAATACAACGTTTGTTGAAGCCCTTTCATATCTTTCATTGATGAATTTTCACTTCGATCGTCTTAGCCAGTTTGGCCTGTGACCGATGTGCACACTAAGGATCAATGAGGATCACTGAGGCCGATGCGTCAGAACTTGCTAGATCATAGCACAGGGTTGTGGCTGCGCCAACCGTGCGACAAATCTGCAAGAATGCAGCATGCAAGTCTTCGGATAGCAAAGACATGCAAAGACTGAACTTGCACGGGGACCATTGCTTGGCTAACCAGTCTCAGACCTGTGTTCACCTCGTCCAAATAATATCAAGAAGTGCCTTTTCACACGTGATGAATTCCTGTCCGTTCTTCATCTTGAACCCAACTGTTTCTCCCTGCATCAAATCTTTCAGGTGGCGATAGTTTCAATGTGTTTCAATGTGTTTCAATCTGTTCATGTGCATGTTTCGCCTGTGAGCTTCCCAATGAAGTGAGCAACACTGTTGCTGGGGCAGGCATGTTGGCCATGGGCTCTGCTGGCTCCTCGAATGAAACTCAGCTTCACATGTCCACAATGTGTTGAAGTGAGTGGACTGCAAGTCTAACAGAGCTTGGGTTCACCTCTGGCAAGCAAAGGTAGAGCTGTGACATCCTTGGCGCAGGGGAGCTGACATGAGCTGATCTTCTGCATCTCCAGCCTGTCCAACCTGTCCAACCTGTTGCCACTGGCATCACTGGCATCACTGGGTCAGGGACAAGTCTGCCATCTCAGCACTGGCGTCACGAAGAGCGACCTTTGGGACCAACACAGCCAGGCCTGCCCGGTTTCTGCTCGGTTTCTGCTCAAATTGGTCAGACATGGCACATGACATTTGATACATGTTGATCATGTTGATACATTGTCATACCACTATGCCAGATGCAGATGCCCTCAACTCAGATGCACAGAGTCACAGTGGACATCCTGACATCCAAAAGGCCTGCAGCCAATGCCGTCAGAGATGCCATCACATCAGCAGGCAAGCGCCTCCAGGTACTGCGCAATTGAATTAGATGGGATGCACGTAGATCATTTAGCGGCATTTAGCGTACTGAATGCGTTGAATGTGAAAACGAACAAGGAAATCATGCGACGATCACTGCAAAGTCCCCACCTGCAGTCAGCTCCCACTTGTCGTAAGAGCTTAAAGACCCGAGCAAAAGCTCCTGCAACGTCAAGGATCGACGGTTTGAAAGATCCAAGGGTCCGGAGTGATCAGTGGTGCTGATAATGCTGACAAAGTTCGGATGCTAGAAAGAAACATGATTATCATCTATAATATGATACAATGATACAGTATAATCTATTTCATTTCCCAGGAGTTTTCAACAGCAACCCAGCCTTTTCTTGAGGTGATGCCCAACACCTGTGTCCAAGACTGTCCAAGCACTTCAAAATCTCGCCGTCGAACCTGTCGTTTCATTTGAGGCGTCGCAGCGCCGCAGCGTCGCACCTCCAAATGCGTTGAAAGCAGCAGCTGCAGTGCGACCAGGACTTTGCGTGTGATCAGCTCTTGGGACGCGACCTCCATGTGACGTCGACATGTGATGATTGTGGCGCAGCAATTCGCTGAATCTTCGAATGGGCAAAAAAAATGGCTGTTTTCCAAGACTGTACAGGGCTAAATATATCCAAACTGAGGCTTTATCAAACAACTGACTTCCATAACCTGTTGCTGTACTGCAATTCCTTGAAGTTTCGCCTTGTACGACAAACCACATTATGTCTATCCGGTGACACATTGAGAACTGTTTTTCCATCCAGATTTCGATTGTTCACGCGACCTAGTGGCCGAGCTGTTGGCGAGTTTGCCCTTACCCCGGACAATTGTATGTGCCAATGTAGGTCTCGGCTACATGCTTATGTGAATCAGCTAAAGATATGGTGTCTGAACAGTCTGATCTGCAAGGTGCCACAACGCTCGATCTCACCGACCTCGAAGATCTGGATCTCGCAGAGGGTGCCAAGCCATCCGCTGCTGCAATCACAACCTTTTCAGACTCACAGACTGACTGAAGAAACAAAAACATCCGAAAACCGCCTGGATCGTGTAATCATAGTAATCATAGTAATCAGTGTAATCCTGTAAATCATCCCCACCATTTCTGGATTTGTAGGGTTCCACAATAAGTACTGTTCTGCAAGTTCCTCAATTTGCAAAATAGTTCCAGCATGTTCCAGCTACTTTCAGGAAGGTAAAAACCGCTTCGTTCCTTCGTTCACCAAGGAGCTCCGAGGCGTAGTTTCCTCAATCCAGCAGTGGAGCAGTGGTCATGAAGAAAAGCTTCTTGAAAGCTAAGCCTTTCCTACTGTCCCCCCAACCTTTCTTGTTCCCTCTAGCTCTCAAGGGGCAAGGGACCATGGAAGACTCCCAAGAAACTTGTGTGTCATATCTTTTATTTTTGTTGGTGGCTCTTTGGTATGTGCCATTCTGCACCATCAAACTGAGCCAAGGCGCAAGTGAGGGGCATTGGCCTCGTGGACCACAGTCCTGAAACTGCCAAGTGCAGCTTGCCGAATCACAGTAGCTGTGTAGCTTGGAATTGAAACGAATCAAAGTCGTATCAGAGCAGGTGCGATGGGATCATGTGGGGGAGAAATTCTTTGCCCTCAGGTTTGGGCCAAATCAATCCAATGAGGGCCGCTTAGGATCTTTCGTGCAAACACTTATAGACGCTTCGCTCTCGTCCAGAAAACGAAGCAGCAAAATGTGAGGACTTCACTGACTTCACCTTGGGAAGTAAGCTTGTCAACTTGTGAATTTGCATATCAATTTGCATATCAATTTGCATATCAATGCATATCATAGATTCTATAGATATCTATAGATTGTGATATTTTGTGATTGTGTCATACAGCGGACCCAGGCATCAACTCCTCGGTGCAATTCGTCAGCGTTCCATTGAAGCTGCCGGACAATGCTGCGAATGCGACATCCTCACAAATTCGGCTTGGCTTATAGAATTGTGTGCTCTGTCTGCACACACATTATGGCGGATATCTCCAGGATATGCTGAGCTCTTCTGCTGCTTTGAGCTAAGTGGAGTCTTTTTCCGTTGGCATTCCTTTAGCGCCACTGTATCCCACTTTTCCAGCATCTTTTCTGATCGCATTCCCGCCTGCCATAATTGCAATTGCAGAGCTGGATCCATGGCCGAAACTTCTGACTCCAGAGTTTTGAGCGTCTCCGAAACTCTCCTGGAAGCGTGGCCCCAAAAGGATTGCGTTGGGATGAGGAAAACTGTGGATGGGTCATTGCATGTCATTGCATGTCATTGCATTTCCCTCCGCAACTTTTGAAACAAGGGATGCAACACAAGGAAGCGCCAAAAAAAGACCCGTCTCCCGGCAGAGTATGTTGCACGCGACATGCCACCCTGCTGAAACTCCTGCAAGATTCTACTGGGAAAATCAGCTGAGTGACGTCGGGTCAAAAATCTTATGTGATTCCTAGTCTTTCAGACTCTCTTCCAATACTGAGAGACCTGAGAGAAAACTGCTGAATCCAAAGTCGCTTCATGTCGCTTCTAATTTGGCGAAGTGACTGTCAGGACCCGCAGATCTTCAGCCTCGAGCTGGAGCGGTTCTACTGCTTCCGTTCCCTGGGAATCTCATTACGGGACATGCAACACGGAACTTATTTTGTCGTTCATATCGCAATCATGGGCTATGAGAACCAGGAGGACTGAATGAGCATTGCAAAAAAGTTAAACAGGGTCAGAGTAGGCATTGAAATCTCAAGAAAAGCCAACTCTCATGATACTGCTTGTGATGGTGACAAGAACGCAAACATATGCAAACATCATAATTGTCACCGTGGTTAGAAGAGAAATGAAGAGAGTCGATGGCATCTATGGACCTCGGATTAGAGGACGAACCAATCATTCCTGCCGGAGTCTCCTACAGTTTTTTTGGGGTCCAAGTGGCTCCAGCTTTGCTAAGAAGGTTAATTTTCCTCGGATGCTGCACACACGGCACGCACGGCGGCTTGGAGATCCAATGGGGATCAAAAGTATGTTGGGATCCAATTGTGGGCGAATCATGGTGAATCTTCATCGTTCATGGCACTACTGAAGGGATAAGTCAGGGATAAGCCATCGTTGCTTGCATTCCTTGATTGTGCTTCTTCTGCTGACTGTAGCTATCCAACATTGTGGTCATGTGAAAGAACCTCGAATTGTCTGAAGCTCTGTTTCCGCCAAGTTCTTTGATTGGCTTGTGACAATGATTTAAGGTTTTTTCAAGCAAGCAATGGTGCAAACTACTTCAACCGACAGGAGGAGTGCTAGCTGCGGTTTGCCAAGAAGCTCTGGTGCAGTAACTGAGAAAACTCCACGTCCGTCACGAACCTGCGGTGCAGTAGGGTAGGGTGCTAGCCAAACAATCCAAACACCAGTGTCGTCTAGTCCAAAAGCCTCGCTCCTGCTGTGTAGACTCAGCTTGTCTCATCTTGGTCCTTCCTTCGTCACTTGGGTTTTTGTTGTTCTTTTTTCAGCGATGCGATGTGAGTGTCTGCGCACCTGGCCCCTCACTTGTACCGTCTCAGCACGCGGTAGCAAAACTACCTAGGAGACGATCTCTTGTGTAGTACCATGTCCCTCTGCTCATTTGGCTAGCATTCATTTCGATTCATTTTGATTCATGTTGATCTCGTGAAACACAACTCTTGCAGCCAGGTGTCACTAAGCTTTGGATCATAGCTCCAGTCATTCAGCAGAACGCGTTGGCCTGGAGAAGTGTTGGAGATGGATTGAATCTCGGTGCAGTGATCTGCAGACAGCTTCGCCTGTCGAAAATTCAGCTTCCATCCTGTACCTGTGGAGTTGACCGCAATGCTGAGCCAAAAGGCACCAAGTTTTACAGCACAGCCCAGCACAGCTAAGACGGCAATTGAAAAATGTTCAAGTAGAACCACTCACTGTCGCAGTGGCAATAGCTTTCGAACCCAATGCCACTATCTATCTGAATCTATCTGCCCCTCATCAAAGCTCGTTTAAGTCTTCAGAGATTGTAGAGTAGAGGAGTAGAGTGTCCGCATAGTTCCTCTGCCACTGAGGAGGAGAAACTTGGGACTTAAACCTGATGGCCAGAGTCAGAGTGAATATGCTTCTGTCTGAGCACTTTCAAAGCCAGGGTGCTGCAAGGGTAGCACTTGCGACGACCATCTCATACTTTCTAGCACAAATGACTCGAAGGGCGCAGGGGCAACTACCTGCGACTGTAGGAGTTGAGCAAAGCTAAGTGAAAAAGAGAGGCGAAAAATGCACACATAGAAGTTCAATTGTGATTTTCAAATCTGTCTTTCTATGTAACAAGCTGTTGACACCTGGGTTCTGTCCAACAGCACATAGCCAGATGCAGGAGGAAGTCCCACGGTCAGTGTGGCCTCACAATCTTGGAGGACCGCAGTGTCGCCAAATACATTTCCAATACAGTAGACATACGCGCAGGCACCCCGTGTCGCCCAACATCACCTTTAGGTTTCCAAGGTTTGGGGATTTAGAGTTTGGTTTTTAATTGGGGTTTATGTGTTTAGGTTTTAAGGTTTCTCTTGATATGTTTTAATTGTCTTTTGAGGTTTAGGCCTTATGGTTTAGAGATTAAGGCTTTAGGATTTTATGGTGTTAGGGTTCGGGATGACTTGTGCAACGACGCACAAGTCCCCTACCCTACCTAAGCTTTTCAGGAATGCCAAAATGACCAACTTTTTAGTGTTTTGAGAGTGCCTCGGGCAAGAGGAGGTGTTTGGCTGTAGACATACATGTTGTATTTCAGTATCTAATATCAGTATATATATATATATAAATTATACATACAGGACACCAGTATATTCAAATCCCCAACGCAAGCCATGTTGATCTACTTTTGGATCTTCACTTGGCAAAATCTGAATCTCCCACCTATGCAAACCGGATGTGAACACTTGTACATCCAATGTTAAGTCCAATGCATCTCACTAAGTTGACTTGCGAAGCGAATAATCCAAGCAAAGACCTCCGTGTTTTGCTTCCACGCCCTTGCACCTGCTTCCTTTGTGTACGTCCTAAATGCTATCTATGCATACTTCAAGCAGTCCTTCCTCATAGTCCAAGTCCATATGATTGAAATATGTCGAATCTGTCTCTTTTCATCTCATAATGTCACAGTGTGTCTTCAATTTTTTGCCACACGCCTGTTGACTCATGGAACGTAAAGGGGCCTCAGACTGGCTCGGAAACAAATCATGAAACAATGTCGCGCCACCCTTGATATTTCGATGCATTAAAAGGAAGATCTTCGCATCATTTGCCCCCAATTTGTTGTTTGAGTTGTCGTGGGCCACAGCAAAGTAAGTATAGCAATGTCTCCTGGCCATGTTCCCCAAATCTAAGCAGTTGATGCTAGCAACAATGCAATCAACGCAGCTATCTGGTTTTGTGTTTCGAGGGATACTAGTGACTAGTGCCTGCAACCCTCGACATAAGGAATTCTCATCCAGTTCCCATGGCCAGAGACTGCTTGGGTCAAGCCACCATGCAGCTGGTACCTAGCCAGAGCTCCCGATTGAGTTTTGATGTGCCAACATGTGCCAACCGATTCTACAAACAGACTTGTATGCTGGAGGTCCTGCTACAAAACACTACAACTCTTGACTGTTCGAAGGTGGGACCCCATGGAAGACCGAGATAGAGTGCAGCACAAAACCAACCGTGCACGCGGCATGGATGCCCTTTTTGTCTATCCTCTGCAAAAGAAAACGTCGTATGGTCGTTGTAAAAAGCAAGTGCTTGAGGGTTCTGCAAACAGCTCTGAGGGACAGCTTGGGAAAAGGACAAACACTCCAAACAAACTGCCGGTTGGTTCTATTGAATAGCACCGAGCCTGGAATTGCTTTGTCACCATGAATCGTTTTGGAATTTCTTTCTTTCTTCACGAATCGTTTTGTCAAGACGTCCACATTAAATAGTTCCCTCCAATCAGAACTCAAAACTGCGGCAAGCGCAGCTGCTAGTTGGTGAAGTGTTTGATAATCCAAATGCAACACCGTTTTTGAAGGAAAATGGTTGTCATCAAGACCGGCAACGCACTGGCGAATCTCTGAACAGAACACGTTCCTATGATTTGTAATTTGTAAGTCTCTGATTGTCTCTATGAATCCGTAGGTTTGTAAAAGCATCTGGCAAGGTATGTGTACCAGAAGGAGTTGCTGAAACCATGTTCATGTTTTCTCTACAACACACAAACAATGTGTTCATCGCTTTAAAATTGTGCTGTGACGGACCAGTCTCAAAGGGAACAGATGCTAACATGACCACTTTTGGTGCATGTCTGCATGATCTGCATTGCCGTACATGCGATGCATATGCGATGCGGTGCAGTCCGCGGAAAGATTTGTGGAGCCATGAACAAGCAGCCCAGGAACAAACCTTGGAGGCGGCCGTGGCTGTGCTCCATCTTTTCGAAAGGGCCCGAATCTGTTTTACCCAGGTTGTGGACGACCTCGAGTTTCAATAATGCCAGTATATGACAGTGACATGACATGACATAGACATGAGTCAGAGTGAGGTGACACAAGCAATAGAGATTGCACGCACCCTTACCCACACTTACCCTACATGCCATTGAGGAAAGATTTAGAAATGTTGCTCTTTGCGCATTGGGCTGAATATCTGAGAAAATCATGACTAGACTTGCATCTTTCAGGCACATTCAATCGTATCATGTCATATCATATCATATCACCGAAGGAAGTTTAGAAGTCAAACTTCCGACAGTATGGACAGATGAAAAGCAGAGATGGGAAGAGTCAGAGAATAGAAGAAAAGAGAAGAGAAGAGCAGAGCAGAGCAGAGGAGAGGAGGGGAGAGGAATGGAGAAGAGAAGAAGAAAGAAGATCACAAGAGACAAAGTCTCAGAAGAAAGAAGATCCAGGTGCGCGAAAAGGTAGGAAAGTCGCGAAACACGGTGTTTTTGAAATGATTTGTGGCTCCGGAGTCCGGAGGATCGAAAAGTAGGCTCGCTAGAGCGGCGGGTGCAGAGCCAGCTGGCCAGATGAGAGATGAAAAATTGCACGCCGTTGTGGCACGAAGCACATTTCCAAGTCAAAATGCACAAAACACCTCAGCTTCGGCCCGTTTAGAAGCTGCGATGTCGAAAAAGTGCACGCCGTTGTGGCGCGAAGCACATTTCCAAGTCAAAATGCACAAAACACCTCATGTTCGGACCACTTTTGGAAGTTGAGATGTCGAAAAAGTGCACGCCGTTGTGGCGCAAAGCACATTTCCAAGTCAAAATGCACAAAACACCTCATGTTCGGACCACTTTTGGAAGTTGAGATGTCGAAAAAGTGCACGCCGTTGTGGCGCGGAGCACATTTCCAAGTCAAAATGTACAAAACACATCATGTTCGGCACACTTTTGGAAGTTGAGATGTCGAAAAAGTGCACGCCGTTGTGGCGCGAAGCACATTTCCAAGTCAAAATGCACAAAACACCTCAGCTTCGGACCACTTTTGG
>Ga0126342_10009401_pt1 | contig 17521 bp, 27 predicted proteins | sample Cyp1metagenome_FD_92528 | JGI IMG/M metagenome (GOLD analysis project Ga0126342, IMG submission 92528) | Coral microbial communities from Lord Howe Island, Old Settlement Bay, Australia - Cyphastrea 1 metagenome | ecosystem: Host-associated > Invertebrates > Cnidaria > Coral ... | reverse complement strand
GGAGCATCAACCTTTTCCTAAGTAGGTGATAGTAGGTGGTTGTTCATGGTTGTTCCTTTACTTAAAAGCTCTTTTACAAAAATAATCCTGGTCTAGACCCTAGTTCTATGTTCTAGACCCCCAAGAAAAATAATCCAAGATAATTAATCCAAAAAAAAATCCATGAACTCACGGTACCCTAGGATTAATTTACACAAGGGACCCCCCATGTCTGAGTGTCTGAGATAGTCAACCGTGTCTGAGGGAGTCTGAACCGTGTCTGAACCGTGTCAGAACCGAGTCTGAATCGTGTCTGCTGTCTGCTGTCTGCCTATCTACCTACCTACCTACCTACCTACCTATCTATCTATCTATCTATCTATCGATCTATCGATCTATCGATCTATCGATCTCTCGATCTCTCGATCTCTCGATCTCTCGATCTCTCGATCTCTCGATCTCTCGATCTCTCGATCTCTCGATCTCTCGATCTCTCGATCTCTCCATCCATCCATCCATCCATCCATCCATCCATCCATCCATCCACCTACTTCTTTCCCATCCAATCATCATCTGCTCCCACCATCCCAAGTCATCACCTTCGTCTCACAACAATCGGAAGGCTTAACATGTGGGGTTATCTGGTCCTTTAATTCATTCAGGTGTTTTTTGTTTCCCTCGGAATGCGGTTGTCTCAAGTCCACATGGCCCCAACAGAGGCCCAACATAAGCCTGAGGCTTAATTAACGTCCCCACAGGGTCAATAAGAGCTCCATGACGGTGGTATTTGCCGAATATTGTCCAAATTTGCCCAACACAGGCTTCACGTGGGGCTCAACGTAGTTTCAAACAGGAACAAAATAACGTCAACGTGGTTCCGAGAATGCAACAACCCCAAAGTAAGCAGAGTATGAATTCACAAAGAGCCGGCAAGTCAAAATCTTCAGAAACTTTCATTGCTGAAGGGGGTACAGTACCCACTTTAAAGGAGGTATATGGTAGAGCCAGAGCCCCGTTTTTGCGGCGCGGGCAGTTGTTATAGCGCAGCGGCCTGAAAGATTTTATCAGAAAATAGAAACATCATCAGAAATTGTCAGAACAGATTAGACATTAAAAAACTGGTAAACCCTGTGAAGCCAGGCCTGTGGTATCTGCTCGTAGATCATGGAAACTTGTCGCGCATTTGACGTGGCGTTGCCTGCGCGATTCAAAACGAAGTCTCTGAAGCTCCAAATTTAACCTTGGTCGACCTTGGCCACTTTATGCATCTTTATGCCACTTTCACCTTTTGAGTGGCTAGAATACGCTGTGGTGTGCAAGCTCTTCGAAGTTTTCACGAAATTAAAGATGCGGAATTCACTCAGCGCCTGCTATGCAGAGGCACTCACTGAGGGCCTTGTCAGAATAATGGCGGAGTTGCGACTCCAGCCACTGACAACAGCTATTTTCAGCAGCAGGACCATCCTTACAGCAATCAAGTCAAACAGAGTAAGGATCAGCCGTTCCACCGTTGCCTGAAAATTTTGCGCGCCATGGTCAAAACCTGGGAAATGGAATAAAATGTGTGATCCAAACCACAACGTGAATCGCTATATTGAATATGTAAGCTCCTCTTTCTGGAATCATAACCATCCTCCCAAAGGGGTATGCGATCCAACTCTTGGACATGCGGATCCGAAGCATCCACTCTCCATGACCCCAAGCACTGGTGGCGGGTGTCACGAAGCTGAGACTGAACTGAAGCTAGCAATGGTATGCACAGGTGAAATCCTAATTAATGCCGTTGTTTTCGCAGTTTTTTCATCAGCTGTGAATGTGGAAACGAATTTGAGGTGTAAGTTCATCGATCTGTGTGAAGTGAATGTTGGGTTGAAGATTCTTGATGCAAACAACGTTGTGAAGTGCAGCTGACCCCTGCAATGATTGAACATAATGCTGTACCGCAGCAATCGTTTCACTTTGTGTTGGAATAATGGGTCTGTGTGGCACTCCAGCCACCGGACTGACGTGGCCCAACGTCTGGAGAGGCTTGCATTTGGATCCTTTGAATTCTGGAAAAACACTTGTTTTTCAATCGCCTGAAGGTTCTGAAGAAGATTACGGAAATTGAGAATCTGCAGAGATGCAGCTCTATTTGTCTTTGGCAAGAGTAATGCCTCAGGACTTTGGTAGGAGATATACACTGACTTTGCTCCACAGCCTTCTGATCGCATTGGCATGTTGAAACCTGTCGTAATGTACAAGTTGAAAATAAACTCCAAACCAGCTCATGCCCCAATCGTTCGTGTCACTCTCGCCATAGTCCGCTGGCCCTTGTAGTTGTTTTGCCCACAAAAATAGTGCTTTACCCAAGTTTGCACCTTGTGGACACATCTGAAATAGGTCGTCAGGCAAGTCTGTTGTTGGCAACGATTGATCATTTTGTGGACAAAAATCACGCATCATGACAAATGCTTCCTGTCCCATTGCCTCAGAGTCAAAGTTGCTCAAGATTCGTGCAGGCGGTTTCTTGGGCTGATCCAGATTGCGATTGTGGTTGGCATTGTCTTTTTCCATGGCCGCACATGCTTGAACTCGCGCTTTGTTGAAGTGTGCCATGTATTGAAAAACCTTTGTAAGCCTATGTCCTTCCGCCTCTTGAAAGGTGGCAGTGGCATTGGATACCTTCTTCAAAGTATCAGGTATGGTTTGTAACACTATGCCAGCTGCAAGATCTGCGCAATGGTTGCCTGCGATCTTCCATAGGTCTTCTAAATCCTTGGCAGTATCCAGTTGCCTATGGCTTTTCACCTTTTTCACTCTGAATCTTTGCACATCCCAAACTGCAGACAGTTCCAGGATAGTGTCTGAGTTGGGTAATCTGTGAAGTATGCCATGAAATGTTCTATTCGTGATCATGCCGATTACTGCACAAACGTAAGCGGCATCTGAGACGAACTCCACAATGGTGGCTCCACTATTCTTGCATGCAGTTTTGGCTGCTGTCAGGATGGCTGTCAGCTCCCCCTTGCAGCTGTCTGCTGACCCCTAACCAAACATAAAGCAACCACTTGGACAAGAGGAAAGGACGGTTTGGGTGATTGCAAAAAAATCAGCGACTTTCCTCTGATGGCGCTCGCTTTGGGAAATGTCTTCAACCACTGACCATGAAGCGATCCTTGCATGTGGGCATGTTGGATTTGATGCTCCCCCATCCGTGAAAAATCTCATGGCGACCGCATCCTTCGTTTTTGGTTCAGGAATATGTGCATCTCTGATCCCTTCCAAAAATTGATGAAACAGAAAAACCTTGTCATGCAGTCTGGGCAATGGAAGGTAAACCCATTCTTCTCTTTTGTTTCCCCGGATTTCGCACGCTTCAACATGCTGATCTGTTGGAAGAACTTGCATTCCAGCAATCTGTGGAATCCCGTATCTGCCAGCCCACAAAAAATGCAGTTGCCCTCCGTCTCCTCACTCCAATTCGCTTTGCGTTTTTCCGTCTGAAAGCCCCCAACAACCTTCAATTTCAGCAGTTGTTGTTCCTCCTCGGTGAGTTTCGCAAAAGCAAATGCTCCCAATCGGGTGTCAATGTAAAAACTGCCAATGCCCTTGCGATCGGAAATCTGTACAATGTGTAAGGCCCAAAGTTGACGGAAAACCATTGCACCTAGTGGAATCTGTCAAAATATTACAATGCAAATTTTCCGGCCCTGAAGCTGTCCCATCATTTTGAATGCTGTTGCAGGTCCAAAAGGTCTAGATCCTTGATACCCTGCAGCCACACGAATTGTTTGTAAAGCTTCTTCCTTCTGCAGATGGGCAAAGCATCGAATTGGGCGAGCGCAGAGACTGAGTGTGTACAAAAGGGGGTCGCAAATATGTTTTGAAAGCATGCTGCATGCCAAATACGGATGGGATGTATGCCAATACCCTACCAAAGCATGGAGCGCACCCCGACGAAGATTCTGAAAATGTTGCTGTCAAATATATGTTGTATCCGATGTATACAGAGCCAATGGCCAGCAAGCAGACTGTACGATCATCGCTTTCCCTTGCAGGGTGGCGGGAATCCATTCCACTCTTTTGATCCTGTTTGCAGCTTCTGTGATCTTTTCCTTGATGAAGCCCGATGAGCATGATTTATCATAGTGAACCATCTCACCAAGATCTTTCGTCTGAGTCTTCACCGTTATTGTTTCATACTCAGTGTGTTCCTCATGGAAATCTTGGCAAGCTTGACGAAACTGTTTGTTTAACGCCCAATGCCAACTGCATTTCTTTGAATGCCGCAAAATGCGCTTTCTGTTCTGTCGCAAGCCAACTCCAGTTGTCTGCATACGTATATGGTTGGGTCTTTGGTGTGGCAAGCCTGCAATAGAAACAACGTGATGTCGCAAGCATTGCCAAAACGCTGATTGAGCAACCCTCCGGGACACCTGCTGTACTGGACATGTTGGTCAAGCGTAGGAAAACGAATCATCAAACTCAGACTCCTGATCCAAGAGTCCACCACAACTACAGCAAAACGTCCAAAAGTGTTGAATGCCTTGATGAGATCCATCGTCAATCCTCCACAGGTCTGTTTCTGGCTCAATGCATCCTCAATTTTTCGTTTCTGTGGGTAGGCGATTTCTTTCACGCCTCTTCCCGGGAGTCCCCCGGAGATCTGAATGGGGAAAAACTGCTTCCAAACATTGGCAGTCACCTGGAGAATGACTTTGCTGTAAAGACGATACAAGCTACTGGGTATTGTGACCGGTCTGACATGATGCATGGAAGTTCGAACTGCAATCTTTGAAAGTAAAACGGTTTTCGCCATCATCATACCTTGTCCAAATCCATGCTTGGACACAGCCGGGAAAAATTTGGCAAGGTCAATGATACAGACCCGCGGAAGGCACTTCAGTTCGTCACCGGCCCATTCGCACGGTCCGACAGCTTTCCCGCTTTGTATTTTCGGATATTTTTCATCATACGATCTGTATCAAAAAATCCAATGTGATCTGTGGGATTGCCGGTAGAATGCAACTGTCCAGCTCATGTAAAAAAACCTTGCCAGGTGCCATCATCAAACTGTTCCTTTGGTCCATCTTTTGCCAGAAGGTCTGCAAAATCTTGAAAAGTATTCTGTAATTTCTGTCGGTGTCGGAGCCATGTACTGTATACGCATTGACCCTTGTGAAGCAACGCTACCCTCAAGAACCTTGAAGAAAACACGCCTCCCTTGTTGTGAAGTAATTTCGATTCGCGCTTCGCCCAAAATACTCGAGCATGTCTGGGAATAGCAAACTTCTTCATCAATGCGTGCACCCGACTTTCTGTCATGGCAACGTAGTATGCAATTTGACAATCGACCGGAACCTCATTGAAGGCCAGGTTTTCCTTTGATTTGACAATCTTGTGACTTGTGAGTCATTCGACTGAAGTTGTGCTCTTGATCAATCTTCATCTTGCACTAATGCCTCTGCCCTCTGTCGCGACTCTTCCATACACGTGTGATTGCAATCCAGCTGCGTGATCTGTGTGACGAGATCCAGCGTCCCCACTGTAGGTAATTGCATGTTCAGGTAAGGCACAGCCTCAAAAGAAAGAATCCAGTTCTGCCAACAATGACCATAACCCTTAGCCAGCCTGATCTTCTTCCATTCCAAGAAAGCATCAGAAAGATTCTTCAAATTCTGCCATGGGGGCTGTCACTCAAATGCTGTGGCAGAGATTTCAATCGCCGGTCAAGAGACTGAAACCTCCGCACCTGTCGTTTTTTGAGCCGTGACTGAAGACTGAAGATTTCCGAAGGTGGTGAATAAGCACCATGCCGATCAGATTTCACCGGTGTGTTACTTGTAACAGTTTTCGGTTTCAGCAACTTGCACCGTCCCTTGTAAGACACAGGTAAACCATCCTGCTGAAATCTCAGCGGATCATCTTTGTGTAAAAAACTGAATGACCTGTCCACAGCGGTCCCCACGTGTTCAGACCAAATCCTGAAAGCGGACTGAATGCCTTCATCCTGATCAAGGCCATCCGCACGCCAAAGGTTGGAAAAATCAACAGGTTCATAAAAATAATGGATGATGGTGCAAACGGTGCCCAATTCTTGGGAGGTTGCCATTTTGCAGTATGTTGATTCTTAGGATCAACAAGAAACTCAATCATGAAGGGTGTGTGAATGTCAAACTTATGGTTGGAAAGAACGCTCATGGACTGAATGGAAGTTATCAATCTTGGATGTATGATTACAGTGTCATTCCTGGTTGAGCCGGCACAAGTCGGAGGAAGCTTCGATCCAAATTTGGATTCAAACCATTGAAATGCCTCGACCGCACCTAAATGATTGAAATACTGGAAACTCATCAACTTTGTAGGAGGTTCATTGAAGTCCCTACAAATTAAGAATGGTAATCCCACTTGTTCTACAAAGGCCGCAATGCTAGCAAGAAGTAAATCATTCGGTCGTTTGCCTTCCATGTAACGTGTTGCAAAGCCATAAATAGCAACGACTAAAACCTCCATGTTACCAAAACTGATGACACATGAGGTAAATCTTTGCGACTCAGCGCGGGAATGTACCTAATGCCTCTCCGCGATAGCTTGGGCGACTGTCACAAGTGTTCTTCTTTGGAGTGACTGGTGGACACCAGAAGGACCTATATTTGTAGGATTTCATGTCATGTGTGAATTCTTTTTGAATGACATTTGTTGCACCGGTTTCGGATGTGGCGATAACATCAGCATTCACTTTGAGCAGCCTACTAACTTTTTTGTGCAAGGCCGTGGGATTGGCAATTGCAAGCTTCAAGATTTGCGACTCAGGACCCGGATTGGACACTTGTCCCACACAGATAGCAAAAAACATGGAAAATAGTTCATCAAATAGTGGGCATAAAATTGCAATGTGACACAATAACAACATGTGAGAATCTCTCCAGGCGCCGAGCGTACTTCTATGGCACAAGTCAAGATGAAGCTCGTATGTGCCAAGTGAGACTGCTGTTCTGTTGCAAGACCAAAATGGTCTGACATGTGCCCGCACCAGCAGTCTGCAAGATCATGGGTCAGTGGCGGGTATCGCATTGAATTAAATTTGAAGTAGAAGAGGGGGCATCTGTCGGCAATGAAAAAAGAAAGATATCTCACGGTCGCAAGAACATCTAGTCACAGCTTGGCATCTGCATCCTCAGAATCATCTGGGTTCCCCCCTGAGGTGGAGAGAGCTTGGGTCCTCGGTTCAGCATCAATTGCTTGAGTTCATTGAACTGATTGTACATCTGATGGTCATGCTGTTGTAACGCCTTCTACAAACTGTCCTGAAAAGTCGTTGAGAGAGTCTGGAGGTGACTCTGTGTCTCAGACCTGACTGCTCTGAACTCGGCGTTTGTCATCTCCAAATTGTATTGTACCTGCTGTTGCTGCGCAGTAATTGTCCTCTCCAGTTTTGCGATGTCACTTCGAAGGGCCTTTGTATCTTTCTCACCTTTTTCACGCAACTCCTGAACTGCTGTCTGATGCTGCGTGAAGCGATCCTCAATGGGCGCCTCAAGCCTCCTTGGTGGTTGAGTCACCACTGGTGCTGTGACTGATCGAGAGTGATTTGCTGACTGAGCCATGCCAGTACCTCCCCTATTGTCAATCCAAGACTTCCAGGGATCTTCAGAGAGAACACCACCAATGGCATCAGTTTCCTGTGACTTCATGTTCTTGGTTGGGATTCCTTGCTGAAGTTTCCCTTCCAGGATCACAGGATCTTTGCCCTTTTATTGGTTGATCCAACGAATCAAAACTGAAGATTCATTCCACTGCACGAAAGTGTCATCAAATCTGTTCTCTGCACCGCAAAGCCATACCGTACTGGAAAGTGCTCTGATCGGTTTAAAACCTTGAACTCCAATCCATGCTTGTATCTGCTCAAAATTTGTCCCGTTGGCGTAGGGGCTACCTTGAATGGAAAATTTGGTTTCAAGATTGCATACGCTGCGGCAGTGTCTTGCTTCACAAAGCGAATACCTCTGTTCCTCCCGTCGCTTTTCTGTCCACCAACAGTGCCACAATGACTGTCACATCTTGACAAAGACACTGCAAGTTCCACCTGCAACTGCTGCAACCAAACCACTTGAAAATCAGGGAGAACTTGCCTGTCCTCTGACTTTGGAGTTGTGTAAACTCCTGACGTGCCTGAGGCTCTCAGTCTCAATAGCATCCTGAGATCTGACTTCAGCACTCTGGCGTGGAATTGGATGGATGTAGAATTCTTTGGTTCGACCCTTTTGCCGGGTTTGTGATAGGATCTACCCCACGGAGAAGACAAGAAATTCAAATCGGCCTGATCTGGCAGCAAAATCCTCATGGTGTTCTTGACTGGGGCTTGCAGGATCAAAGACCAAGTGTCACTGTCAATCTCATCTGCATAGGCCGTGAAGGAGACCACATGAGAGTCTGTAGCTGGGATTGTTTCCAGCTCTGTCTGTGGCATGCCCGCATCCTTCGCTCCAAGGTTGAACAGGATCGCCTGGAGTATGAGAGGCTCCTCATTGTAGAGAACTGGAGCTTGAAGTTTCTGTCCATCAAATCCATCACAGAGGCCTTTGCCACCAATCACAAGCAGTGCCAACTCGTCCTGGCTAATAAATGCCCCCTTTTGCAATCAAGGCAGTGCCTGTTCTTCCGACATGAGAACGATCCCTGTTGCGTTTGATGATAACTTCGGGATTTGGCAACAGGCCGTTCCGTCTGCGTTGCAACAAACCCCGGCTGAAGCGTGAGTGCTTCCACTGGGATGTCCTGTGGACACCAGGTCCGGCGCCATGTACCTTCCTTCTATGAATTTCACACATCGCTGTATGCCTGCTCCCTGAGAAATGAGAAAGGTGGCCAAAGCATTGCGCTGCTGAGTGCTGTAACCCTGTGCATTGTTCGGAGCTCTGTCGACATACCCCCCCTCCATGGACCAACCATGAAATTGAATGTCGCCACTGTCTGATTGTTTTCAATGCATCTGGTGTAATACCTCAGTGGATAGTCTGGATTGATGTAGCCTTTTGGCCCAGCCAATCGAATTGGTACCATGTCACACACCACTGTCGATGACTGTTCCCAAATGTGAATGAAATCCTGCATGTGTGTTTTCCGGTCATGGAAAATTGTAGTTCCCCAGAGCTTGATCTTTGTCAACACGCTTGAATCGCTGGCTTTGACTGGACGAGGCGTACCAATACGTGCCAAAGACGATCTGAGAACTGCACGCACAAACTCTGCTGATACTGCAGTAGCCAGTGGTTTGCGGAAGAGAATAATATCTGCTCTGATTGGGTCATAGATACTGAAAAAATGACATGTGATCATCCAACCACACTCCGTCAATGCCTTCTCAATACCTGTTTCCCTCAACATCTCCAAACGCTGCCTCAATGTCTGAAATCGACCTTTGATGACATAGTACCCTTCTTCGGCTTTGGCTTCCAAATCCAAAAAGTTTGTGATGTCGCACCAGGAAATTGTGCCTCTGTGATCCACCATCTTCAATAACACATGACCCAATTCTGCAGTGAAACTGGCTTTCTCAAACTCAGCCAAGTTGTTGAGATTACCGTCATCGGAGACCTGTTCACTGTTCTTGAGCTTGACTGGACCTCCTCCTTTCAACCCAATCTGCATGTAAACCGTGCCTTCCGAATCTTCCTCTGCAAAACCTCTCAGAGGCCATTGTGGATTCAAGCTTCTGCCCTGACCTACAAAACGCCACGGCTTGTCAAGGTCAAACATCGCACAAATGGGATCCCACTCTTCACTAAAGTGAGCCATTGTGATATCCTTTCCTGCCATAGCATCCCACACCCAAACATGCCAGAGCTTGATGCGGCACCTGGTGGATGGGTCCGATCCTGCACTGTTCCAGGTTTTGATCTTGCAAAGAAAAAGGTAGATTGCGACACTGAACACTGTTCGTACACAGCGCAAGTGCTGATGGCTTCCGCATCATCAGAATCTTCTCTGTCCTTACTTGAATGAAGCTTTCTGCATCTGTGACGAATGCCCACCCCCAAAGCAGGCAACATCTTCTGCAGCCCGGTGTCCTGAAGAAAATCCGCAAATTCCTTCAGTGCCTCATGTGAAGAAGTGAAGCTGATGATCCCATCTTGGACCTTTGGCTTGACGTAGTCCAGCACTTGAAGATTGTCTGCAGCTTTGGGGCATAGCGTTTCTTCTTGATGTTTCTCACCTAGCATGCCAACCAGGTGGGTGCACCTGAAGCCGATGTGATGGTTGAGAGTGGTAAAGGCATCAGACGCTGTCATGCCCTGATCCCTTCGCAACACAAAGATCCCCCTTGCGGTGAGGACTGCGATACATGAAGCATTGTGTGAACCCAATGCAAAAAGCTGTGATCCTGTACCAACCACTGCAGGCACTGCTGCAAAGAGAGAAATCTCCTGATCTGATACCTCAAAATTTGCCGGAAATGTCGCTTTGGCCTCGAGAAGCCCCGCAGGCAACAGAAATACCTCATTGGGAAGTGAGTGGCCTGTGAGAGTCTTGAGCGCATTCCAAACCAAAATCTTTCTCTCAGCAAAGAAGGTGAAGCGGTCTGTTGGGGAAAAAACTGTCACTTTCTGATAGGAGTGCATCGATTGTGCTGGCTGGCATTCTTCGTGAATGAAAATCCCACATCTTGCTTCCCACTGGAGATTCTGGGAAGTGAACCGCTTTGTCATGACTTAAAAAGTTCCTGCATTTTCCACACCTGTCATACCGGACAAAAAGGCTATGGAGTTCAGCACCCCGATCATAGCCTGGGGTAGTGTGATGGCATTTCCAAGAAGCTTGGTGGCTGACTTCTGATCAGAGGGTAGCCACAACGGCATGAGTGCTGAGTGGGAAATGGCGATCTCTGGAATCGACAAAAACCGAAGTCCACTGGCTTGTGCCAACAGTGCGCCATAAAGCCCAAAGTGTCGTAGATTCTGATCAGGCAACTCATGTCCACTTCCATACGATGATATGATGCATCCAAAAAATCGTTGCACATGCCGTATTCGATAGTTTCCACATCCTTCCTTGATTTCTTGGGTGCCTTGCTGCTTTCATCCCCTGATTTGGGCAAAAGTGCAGGATCCATGTACATCTGCAGGACTGATGGTTCAATGGTGCATGACATCGAGAAAAGTCTCCATTGTTTGATGTTGTGTTGCAGGCCAAGACTGACAAATATGCGGCTGTAACTCCTCGGAGTCTAATGTTGCCACAATGATCAATCTCTCTCTCTCTCTGTGTTGGGGTGTATGTATACTCTGCAAGGTTGAGCACTGGCGCAAAGCGAATGCTGTATCCTGCCCATTGTACCACCATCTTCACAATAGACCAGTGTTCATGCCTGCGCATACTTCCTATAGCACACAGTTCGAGGTCTGATCAGCTGCGTCCTCATGTTTTGACAGGCCTGGACACACTGTCGCACTGTCGCCTTTGACCAAGGTGGACATGGTGGGGACATGAGTGCCATGTCAAACAACTCATTGGTGAGGAGATGATACCACCGTGGGTCCACAATGTCACCTTCCACAAACAGGCGACCAGGCAAGATGTCACTGTCCCAATTCATAGATTCCGGTCCCACAAGCTCCTAAAAGCCATGGGATCGACAAAAATGCTTCTGAACATAAACATGCCCAAGTTCTGTCAATTGCCTGAGAAAACATGAGACCACGCACTGAAGCCACCTGCGAAAAGCTCAAAAGTCGTGCAAATTGCATGATCAGGATTCTCAATCCGTGTCTCTGGTGAACAAATCACGCCTGAGCTGTTTCCCGTGGTATCTACCATGCCATCTTGTAATACCGCATGCACGGCAATGAATCTCTCATTTTTTGAGACCACATGAGCCCACTGATTCATGGAAACTTTGATTCTCAAGCAGTCATCCAAGTCACGGGGGCATCTTTCCCAAAGCGAAATCCCTGCCACCGAACCCTTCTCGACAACTGACACCATCCTTTTTGATTCTTCCACCCATGATGGCATACTCATTGGACATGACATGAACCTGTCTCTGCTCAATCTCCGCTGTAAAAGTTTTGGAACAAGGGCATACTTGATTCACACATGAGAATGACTTGGCAACTTCCCAAGCTTCCAAAAAAGGCACGCGACCTAATGACATGGCTCAGTTGGTTCTAGACCCTGTAGTCTAATTTCCAGCATTACCACTTGGCGGTCTGAGCCCAAATGCTATCCAACTCTTGACCATGGCACGCATGTGATGTTCCTCAAATGGATCCAGATGGCAGTCAGTGATTGACAAGTGTTCTATCAGTCAAGTTCTATGAATATGATGAATGAGACAACTTTTGCTAAGATTAGTCAACTGAGCTCAATCGTTGATCCCATGTTCCAAGGTGATGGGCCTGAAGCCCACACTGCCCGTCCTGAGTTCCAGCCAAGCAGCATTGTCTGATGTTTCTGCCAAGGTGTAGGAGCTGCAGGTGGCAAGAAGGCTATATGCGTACGCCTGTGGCAAAGGCTTCTCAAAGGATCAGAAAAGAACAAGCAACAAGCAGTGGTCAGCAGGAATTGGTCAACAGAGAGGAGTGGTCAACAGCAAGCACTGGTCAACAATGGGAAATAGGCAACAACAGCAAGCAGTGGTCAACAGCAGGTAGTGGAGGTAGTGTTCAGCAAACAGCAGTCAAGAGCAACCAGTGGTCAACTTCAAGCAGTGTTCAACAGCAGGTATCGGCCAACGGCAGAGATAAGTCAACAGCACGCAGTGGTCAAGAGCAGAACAGCAGGACATGGTCAACAGCAAGCAACGGTCACCAGCAGCTTGTGGGCAACAGCTAGCAGGGGTCAACAGCGTGCAGTGGGCGACAGGAAGCAGTGGTCAACAGCACCCACTGGCCACCAGCACGTCATAGTCAATATCAAATCAGGATCAACAGCAGGAAATGCTTAAACGCAGGTAGTCGTCAACAGCTAGCAGCGGCCAACACCAGGAAAGGGGCAACAAAAGGTACTGGTCCAAAACAGAAACAGGTAATGCTCAACACAGCTCAGCCTGGGCACGCGCAGACCGGAACCCTATCGTCCAGATCAGGCCAGGCAGGCAAATCAGGCTGGGCACGCGGACCCGAACACATGCCAGACAGAATGTCGGAACACATGCCAGAAAAAATGCCAGATAGAATATCGGAATGGATACCACGTAGAATGCCAGAAAGCATATGCCAGAAAGAATGTCAAAGTATATGCCAGAAAGAATGTCATACATATTCATATAGAATGTCAGCGTGCATATACTCTGTATACTTCCAGATGATATGTTAGAAACTATGTCATATTAATTTGTCAGGGTGGGGATCACTCGAAGTATTTTTTTTTTCCGTCGGTGTAGATTTTGCCCAATGCATGGTGATTGAAAAGCTCTAGCTTTAGATTGTCTTGCTACTCTGCATTTTCTGAGAGCCACTATGTTTAGTTTTTGTCCTGGCCAAGCCATCGATGGCCCTATCTTTGGTTTTTCTGGTGCGGAATTCTGTTCAAGGCAGTTTATTTTTGTTTTTTCAGTCTTGTTTCTGTACAGGTAACGTTTTTACACGCCGCGTTCTTTTCTTTTTGGTGCGGGCTTTGCCCAGGGCAATCTTTTCTCATGCAGCTATTTTTGAATTTCTTGGATGTGATTCTTGTCCAGTGTAGCGTTCTTGACACCACTGGTTCCGGATTTTTCTGATGTGGATTTTGGCCACGCAAACCTTTTTTGACAGTTGCTATCTTTGATGGTTTTTTGGCGCTGATTTTTTGTCCAGGAAGCCGCTGTCTTCGGGCTGTTTCTGGTGTGGATTTTGTCCAGGGCAACTCTTGACCTCTATAGATCTTTCGGGCATTGGTTTTAGCAGCGGGAAGCGGGGAATTCCGTTGATACCGCTATCTTTGGGTTTCTGGTGCTGAATTTTGTCCAGGTAAATTTTTTGATGCCACCCCACCATCTTTGCATAGTTGGTGCTGGCCTTGTCCAGGTCATGCTTTTGATACCGTTGTTTTGGATTGTTTGTCGAAGATTTTGGCTATTTTTGGCAGCGCTATCTAGTTGTTTTTTCTTGGGCTGATTTGCCTACGGCAATTTGTCGAGCGCCGCTATCTTCGGAATTTTGTCCCATGCATTTTTTAAATTCAGACCACTATCTTTGATTTTTTTGGTTTCAGTTTTGTCCAGAGATTTCTTTCGCTGCCACTATCTTCTGTTTTTTGGTGTTCAATTTTGTCCATGTCTTGCGGCTATCTTCGGATTTCTTGGTGTTGAGTTTGTCCAAAGCAACCATCAATAGTGACGTCAAAATAGGTTTCCCTGGTCCAACATCTCCATCTTGAAAAACTACACTGACATAAACCCTAGATAGGCATGTGTTCCATCACGGTTGGCAAATCTGTTTGAATTTGCGGAAAAAGGGACTGTTATGATTCAAGCGCGGCTCGCAGACACAATACTCGGACGCAAAGCGGCAGTGGCAGGCGCTGGCATCTCTAAGCCATCATGAAGACAGACAAAAGTGGGAGACACAGCAGCGCAAGGCAAGACCTCAAAAAAAAATCAAAGGAAACAAGGCAGCGACAAATCTGAGAGGAAACGTTACTAATAGAACGTCTTTGGCATCGGAAGCAGGCCTCGGCTCCTGCAGCTGGCGCTTTCGGAGTTTGGAAATTTAGTGGCAGCGCCTGCTTCCAAAACTCTCGGCGCAGCTGCCGCAAATCATCGCGGCGAGAATATCTGGGGCCATGGCAAACAAGCCGCATCCAAAGCCCGCATCCAAAGCCAAAGCCATGGAGTGCTTGAAACTACGCATAAAACGCAACCAAGTTCAAGATTTTTTCCAATTGTTTAATCCATTGTGCAAGTTCCGCAAAATACGATGACCCTTCTATATAGATATCTCTCTCCTGTCGCATGTGGGGCACACGATGAGATTCGCCAGCACCGTCGAAGCCACAATTAGAAAGGCCCCGCAGCAAGAGACCACTGTGTCAGCGCACAGAAACGCTGCCACCGTCGTAGCGTCGCGAAGGAGGTCAAACCTGGCCGCTGTCGTGTGGCTGTGTTCCACAATGATTCGGGATATGGCATGACCAATGGACATGTTATGGAAACAAAACATGCGTGATGTATTGGAAAATAAGTGATGAATCATCATGAATCATGCTTGGATTTACTTGCATGATATTCTGCTCATATATACCCATATACTATCCAGTTTGAAGCCTGGAGATGGAGATGAGGATGGGGATACAGAGATAGAGATAGAAACTGTGACAGAAGACAAACAGTGCATTGAAACCATCACAGAACAATAAAGTTTGCAACCAATCGCAATATGTCCACGTTTTCCGTGGAACGACATCTGCACAAATAATCTAGGTTATAGTTATGACAAACATGTTGTCAAATATCTTACCTGGGAACCCATACGTACAAAATACTTGTGTGTTTTGGCGATGTGAGAAACACCACCGGGATGCGACTCTGGAGGACACTCGTCCCTTGCAATACCCTGGGAAAACTTCGCCAAGTCATGTAGTGTCTTCTTGTCCGCGCCCGTTTTTGGTCGAGAAAAGTCAAAAAAAGCCTAAAGTTCTAGAAAACAACTGTTGTTTTCCCACTTTCAGCGTTTTTTGCGACTCGCTTTTCACAAAAAAATGCGAAAAGAAAGAAACGTGAGAACAGGTAGAATGTAGTAGAAAAATTAAAGAAAGTGAAAAGAACAACAAAAATACAATAAGTAGAAAGGTGATTCCTTCTCGGCGTTTCTAATAACTTTTACTGTTTTTTGTATTTGTCGACTTTTTGCGCACAGGGCCGCCTTTCGAGTTTTCGAGAAAACAGATTTGGACGTTTTTTGCGTTGTTTTTGTTTTTCGACTTTTCGTGCCCTGATGCTTTGCTGATGCTTTGTTGTGCTTTGGTGATGCTCAATACTGGTAGACACAGCATTTACTACACAAATGCTACGCTGCTTGCAATTTTACTGATGCTACGCTGCTTGCAAGCTGCTTGCGCTACAGCCTGATGCTTCGCTGCCACAGGCTGTGAGGGAAACCTCAGAAGGGGGGAACGAAAGCCAGCATCCCACCTACCCCTATTTTCCCCCAAAGACTTTTCACCCAAAGACTTTATACGTTTCACCCACAGACGGTTCAACCATATACTTCTCACCCACAGACTTTTCCCCCATATATATTTTTCACGGACAGGCTTTTCATCCACATACTCTTCACCCACAGATTTTCACCCATATAGTTTTCACCCAGAAAGTCTTCTTGCACAAGCTTTTCACCCAGAGACTTTTCACCCACAGGCTTTTCACCCACATACTTTTCAGCCACGGACGGACTCTTCACCCATATACTGTGTTTTCACCCATATACTGTGTATACACCCATATACTGTGTATACACCCATATACTGTGTATACTTGTCACCCACAAACTTTTCACCCGCCATCTTCCACCCATACATTTCTCGCCCACAAACTTTTCACCCACCCCCTTTTCTCCCACAGACTTTGCAACCTCAGACTTTTCATCCGGTTCACCTGCATACTTTTTTCCCACGGGCTTTTCACCCACACACTTTTCACCCACAGACTTTTCACCCAGAGGCTCTTCACCAATATATTTTGTACCCTCAGACTTCCCCCATATTTTTTTTTCGCCCATATACTTTTCACCCATATGCTTTTCGCCCAGAAACTTTTCACCCATATATTTTCACCCATAGACTTTTAACCCACAAACTTTTCACCCAAAGTCACCCATATACTTCTGACCCACGGGCTTTTCACCCACACACTTTTAATCCACAGACTGTTCAACCATATACTTCCCACCCAGACTTTTCACCCACAGACTTATCACCTGCAGTCTTTTCACCCACAGGCTTTTCACCCATAGGTTTTTCACCCACATACTTTTCACCCGCAGACTTTTCACCCATATAATTTTCACCCAGGGACTTTTCACCCACAATCTTTCACCCATATACTTCTGAAAAATTAACTTTTCACCCACAGACTTTCACCCATACACTTTTCGCCCACAAACTTTTCACCCACGCTCTTTTCACCCACAGACTTTTTCACGCACAGCCTTGTCACAATTTTCATCCACAGACTTTTCACCCATACACGTTTCACCCCTATTTTTCACCCAGAGACTCTTCACCCAGAGGCTCTTCTTCCACAGGCTTTTCACCGACAGACTTTTCACCCACAGACTTTTCACTCGCAAACTTTTCGCCCACAGACTTTCAATGACCCTTACGCTCATCGAAGGAAGTTTATAGTCAAACTTCCGACAATATGGGCAGATGAAAAGCAGAGCAGGGAAGAGGCAGAGAGAAGAGGAAGATTAGAAGAAGGAAGATTAGAAGAAAGAAGAGTAGAAGAGAAAGAGTAAGCAGAAAGAAGATGCAGATGCGCGAAAAGGTAGGAAAGTCGCGAAACACGGTGTTTTTCCAATGATTTGTGGCTCCGGAGGGTCGAAAAGTAGGCTCGCTAAAGCGGCGGGTGCGGAGCCAGCTG
>Ga0126342_10009400_pt1 | contig 17522 bp, 10 predicted proteins | sample Cyp1metagenome_FD_92528 | JGI IMG/M metagenome (GOLD analysis project Ga0126342, IMG submission 92528) | Coral microbial communities from Lord Howe Island, Old Settlement Bay, Australia - Cyphastrea 1 metagenome | ecosystem: Host-associated > Invertebrates > Cnidaria > Coral ... | reverse complement strand
TATATATATATATATAACTATATATATATAACTATATATATAAATATATATATAACTATATATATAACTATATATATAACTATATATATATAACTATATAATTATATATATAACTATACATATTTATATAACTACATACAGATATACGTCCATGGCTGGCTGAACAAAAATTCATCTGATACGTGCTGATTACTCAACGTTGGAAATATCGCGGTGAAATCCCGTCATCGCCGGTAGCATGTTACGTTGGCGCAAAATATAGGCCCTTAGTAGGCTCCCAAGACACATCCTGGTTGGTGGTTGACCAACCCCTCTGAAAAATATGAAGGTCACTGATGATTATTCCCATATATGAAATGGAAAATAAAACATGTTTGACTGGTTGGTGGTGCAATAACCATCTTGAAAAATGATGGAGTTCGTCAATGGGAAGGATTAATTATCCCATATATGAAATGGAGAAGAAAATTCATGTTTGAAACCACCAACCAGTAGATATAGTAGGCTCCCAAGACACATCAATAGCGCATAAATTGGTTGCTGTTGCAACAGGAGAAACTTCATGGCTGGGAAATCGGAGCTGGAACCAACGAAGACCGAACTCTTCCAATGATAACCTAGACCTCGAAAAGCACACATAGAACACAAAATCCCAAGGTAAGATTGATTTACATATATATATATACATACAGTAATAACACTCTTCATACTAACTTCATCTTAGCCCCTCCAAGCACCCAAGACAATGGGTAAAAGCATGAACAAGTCCCATGTAATAATGGCATATAACGGCATCTAATGGCATATCATGGCATCTAATGGCATATAATGGCATTTAATGGCATATAATGGCATGTAATGGCATATAATAGCATATAATGGCATATAATGGCAAATAATGGGATATAATGGTATATAGTGGCATATAATTGCATATAATGACATATAATGGCATAGAATGTCATATAATTACATATAAAGGCATATAATTGTAAATAGTGGCATATAACGGCATATATAATGGCATATAGTGGCATATAATGGAATATAATGGCATATAATGTCTATATCACCAGATCTTCCGAAGTACTTGGAGGGCCACCCGCTTCTAGTCCTATTGTCTGATCATGATCCAGTTCCCCGCCGCAGCCGACCTCCGACCTCTCATCGCCAACGGAGGGTGCACCTGTGGACGATGCCCTCGGGTAATGACAATAGCAGTTTGCTATGACATAGATGGCCCATTTATAGATTGGAACAAACTATGATTCACCTACGTAGATGACTGTCAAATTAGTTGACTGATTGAAAACATAGTTTAAAAACTGGGTTTAAAAACAAGCATTACATAATACGAGTATCTACAATATTATATAATTTAGCACCCCCCAAAAAAACAAACAGAAAACAACAAGTAAAACAGTAAAGAAGCGCTTCTCTTTCTTTTTGGGGTTTCCTATAGTAGAACCAGTGACCCAAAAGGATCCAATCGGCCGCAAATGACCAACTCGATGGTCCATCGAAGTGGATTTTACCTCATTTCTGTTCAGCCAGTTGTGCATCTTACATCAACATACATCAACCATGTTTTTGGGCATGTGTTTTTCCCACATGAATCAATTGTGAGCATGTCCCAAACAACATCATCGATTTCACATCCTGGTGAAACACACTTTTAACGGCATCTTTGGAGGCTGGTTCCAGCCGTGGAATTTCCGGTTCGGAAAACTCCACGACTCGAACTGTAAACGTTTGCAGGAGGGCTAGTTCCCAATTGCCCTCTGGTAAATGAACATAACCAATTCTTACATGGCAACTAATCTTCCAAGCCCTATCTGGTAGGGTCTATGTTAATGAACTGGAGGGTACATCCATATCCCCAGGACATCCCATCAAACATGGTTAAGTTTTGGTAGTCCACCAAAACACAAAATCTTTATGATAATTTATTGATAATCATTAGAATCACAATATTTAAATGTCATTTTATCACAATCAACAATTATCTTAAACTATGGTTATTTTGGGTTTGTCTGAAAATAGAGTATATTCCCAATGAAATAGCCATTTAATAGGGATAATGATCAGCAAAACCATTGGGTTTAGGGTTTTTTTCTATTTTCAGACACACCCATTTTGGTAGTTTATTTTCCACAGCAAACAACCAAAGGATGAGTTTTTCAAAACCTATCCAAGGCGTCCCCGGCGCCTGTTGGCAAGCCTGGCACAGTGGATTTGGAAAAATGTCTGACCACCAAAATGGGGAAAAAAGCAACCAAAATTGCAGTTTATGGTTGATTTATGTTGGCTAAGTTGGTTTATAATTTATTTATAGCATTTTAATGCATTTTATAACTCTCTTGACTACAGTATCTATACTTAATGGGGCTATAAAGCAACCTATAACTTGGGAGGCACCACCTTGTGCAGCGAACAAAATTGCGGTTGTGAATCGCGCGGTCTTGGACCCGTCCGCATGTGGTATTTTTTTAACAAACACAGCAGTCACATGTCTCATATATGATATGCATATCCTTTTCTGAAATACCGCGTTCCTGCTCGTGATGACGGGATGTCCAAGAAGAAAAAGGATTTCCCACCATTTACTGCACGTACCCTCCAGTAAATTAACATAGACCCTGGTAGATAGGGGTTGGAAGATTAGTTTCTCTAAAAATTGGTGATTTTCAGGGTCTATGTTAATTTACCAGAGGGGAAATCATCTCAAAAAAAACACCTTAACCAAGCCCATGACTTAACCACGTCCCTGCCTTCAACAATGTCATCAAAAAGAGGTTGCGCTGGAAGCCTGATTTGTCGCGATGATAGGTTTCATCGGCGGTGGCAACTGGTTTTTGCAGGTTTCATATTAGCAAACACCTGGCAGAAACCATGGTTTAGTAAGGGATTTATGGGATTTATAGATATTTGGGTCCCTTTTGGGGGGTGTTGAAAATATTAGGGGGATGGGATTCTGCCCTATCTGCCCTATCTCATCCCAAACTGGCAGATTAGTAGGTACTGTATTCCCATTTTTGGTATAGTTCTACCCTATCAACCAGGTAGTACCACCAACAATGACCAAATTGGACATTCATCGTCGTTGACTCTGGGCGATATGGGACCCACAAACTCCGGGATTATCAGCAAACATCCACCGGTATACAAAGAAATTATGGCATTCATCGGCATTCCATGTGGAAAAACCAGCCGTGGATCGTGGATCTTCTTTTTGGTCCAACTCCCGAAAGCCCAAACAGATGATCTAATCCTGTGGACATCTTCGATTTTCTGATCATGTTTGTTTTGGAATGATTTTATTTTTTCCTGTTGATTTCCTTTTGTTTGATTTTTTCAGAAATATCAAACAATGACATGACATGTATAGGTTTTCAATTTTTTGTTCAACCACCATTGAGTTCGATGATTTTTGCTATAAACAATCTATAAACATCAATTCAAAACTATACCCTCTGGTAAACTAACAGAACTATGGAAAATCACCATTTTTAATGGGAAAACTCACTATAAATGGCAATTTTCAATAGCTTTTTGTTAGTCATTACCAGAGGGTATCCATCTAGTGACCGGGGATTTTCCAGCCATGTTTGACCCCCAGGGTCTGCGCTGCCAAGACATCCAAGACACACGGAAGGCGGGCTCTTGAAATATTCGAGCGGCTCACCGTGCTCACTGACTTTCACACAGTGAGCTCCCATGGTCTAAAATTACCTCAGCGACCCCGCTGGTTTCAGAACAGGGATATGATATATATATATATATGTCTATTCTAATATGATATTATATGTTATACATGTTATGATAATAACATGGATATGAACAGTCAATTTTGCAGTGGCTGGTTGCTTAAACCTATGCGAGCAATTGTTAAGTAATTCACCAGCCAAGAGATTGGTTTCAAATCAGAGGGAGAGGTGGATACTGTGGATACTTAAATTTGCAGTTCTCACTTGAGTCATCACTAACCGGTTCGAAAGAAGTTTGGACTGGGCTATTTGTATTTGATATCAATTGATATCAATAAATTCACGTCATTATTGGCGGCGACTTAAGGGTTGAAGCAACAAATACCAACCGGAATGAAGATCATCATATAATGAGATATTAACCTTACCCCTTGCAAGTGGGGTGTAAAGCTAATCAGACCAAGCCCTAGGATTTGGACCATGGGTCACCAAAATTCGTGCTGTTTTTAACAACGAACATCGGGACATGTTGCCTTTCAATTTGGTTAAAAAAAGAGCTCCCCATTCTAATCTGGCTGGTTTGCCACCTTTCGTCACTGCACATGTTTTTGGAAACAAAAACATATCCAAGCCACCTAATCAACATTAAGGAACCCCAAATCACCTAGCCAAAGAACATATATAGTTATAGTTTGTTTTCGAAAATATGAAGAACTATCCCAACAAACAGAACGCGTCTTTTGAACAAAAACGGAATCGCTTTCGTTCACATTCTCCCATGACCAACTGTCATAGACCTGTGCCGCTGAGCGACACCGGCGGTTCACACCACAGCTGCACACGGTGTTTCTACGACCGTGCAAAGCTGGGTGAACGACCAGACGCGGTGTGTCAAGAGACGTCTTCGAGCCAAAAGAACCAAGCAGAGACCATCGCACTCTGAATGGATAGAACCCATCCCATTTGGTCTACTGTAAAGTTTAATTAAATAATGACACATAGTAAAACTATATCTGATGAATCTGATGGGAACAAAAACGTGTTCTCCCACACTTGTTCGCCTTGAATTATTCCATACTTAGCAAGTCCATGACTGGTATGGTTTATCAGTAGGAATGCATTCAAGCGAACGGGAAAGCATGTCTTTCCAGCCAGGAAACTTCCTGACCGGGTTAAACTAACCTGGAAGCTGAAGAAAATGATAGAAAATGGCTTCCCGTCTTGATGTTTTATGGCCCAATTTGTTGCTTCTATATGTGCTTGCCTGAAAATGGAGTATACCCCCATTAGCCCATTATGATGATTTTGATGGGGTAGAGGGATGCTCGTAATCCATTGGAATTGAGACAAACCCAGTCACTCAACGAAAAAATCGCCCAAACACGGCCCTTTTTCAGCAGTTGGCCATATTTTGCCTGCAATCTAGACTTCTTGTCCATATCATTCGCAGCTCATGGATGATGAATAATGATAATCCCACGTAAGCCAGGTAGTATTACATACAACCCCCTATAATTTTGGTACCCTCTGGTAAACTAACATAGCTAACTGGTATATCACAAGTTCTTTCATGGGTTACATTCCACAATGGGGATTTTTCTATAGCCATGTCAGCTATGTCAGCTATGACCAGAGGGTGATCAACCCAGCTTTCCAGTGGAGAATTCAACGACCAAAATGATCTGACGGACCAAACAACAACAATGCGCTAAGCAACATGAAATTCAGGGTTCCTATGTACATTAAATCATTTATGTGTAGATACATACAGTTATAATCATTTATATATGTATATAATATATTACTTTGGAAGAAAAAACAATGCTGCTCAATGCTGGCTAGCCAGGGGGCTGCCCCAAATTTCAATCCTGCATTCAATCCTGGCTGAATGAAATCTGATTTGAGGCAATGTTGGGACGACTCTTGTCCTTGGCATTATAAAAGTGATTTATTTTGGACAATCAGGTAGCTATATAGTCTACCAAGAAAGATATCCAAAGATCAAAAAAAATCATCCATGGATGTTTTGGATAATTTGGCATGATCCAGAAAGAACTCTCCAATCCATCCCAGAATAACTTGGATTTGCTTGAGATGGCCCACAAAAAGAGACCAGTACCGATAGATACTGTAATGTGGAACGATTTTTCAAAAGAATCAAATTATGCATTCCGCAAATCTGAGATCATCTAACCTGCGGCAATCAACCATGGTTTTCTGGAAAATTCTCCGTTTACTTTCGTTCTTACCATACACATGTGCATATGTATATATTAATATCTGTCCGGGGTTTCCCACTTCCGGCCCGGCCAGGTTTGATGACACCCAAGGGTATGAACCATTATTCCATAAACATCCCATCCATATTGCATTCCATATACCATATAGTATCCCTGTTATATCAAGCTGGTTGTTTGTTAAATCCCCATAAATCAACCCATCAACCCCAATTTCTGGATCACATTCCTTTCTGAAAATGGTCAACAAAAAAACATCATTTGCTGCTTGACTCCCTGCGGTAATTTTAGAGAAAATGCCGACCCTGTCCACCCACCGCCGGTGATGCTTTTTTTTGCGCTGGCCACACCACCATCACCGAGGAGCGGCAAGCCTGGAAAAATTGCTGAAACCATCCCTGGAATCTCGGAGAATTCATCGCAAGCTATCCAGAGGGGATAATTCATTTGAATTTGGGTAATTTCGGTAATGTTGAACTTACGATTATAGAGTTCTAAAACAATTGTGAATTAACCAATAGACAATGATAATTTAATGAACTTAAGTAGACATTTGGAAGACAAAGCCTGACAGAGCCAAACACACATATGTTGAACCACCAATGCATGCAAGCCTCGCATATATACTGTATTAATATATATATATACTGTAGATATATAATGATATATACATACATACGAAGAGAATGATGACGCGATGGTTCTGAGCCGTTCCTAGCTGAGCTTAATCGTGCATAGCCATAATTGCTGTCAACCACCGTCTGGGATGCCTGTTCAGGTGGATCTGGACACAGAGCTACAAACGGAAAATCCAGAGGACAGTGAACATCGACCAAGCGATAAAGAAGGACCACTGCCTTGAGGTGGGCGTGGATTTTCAATCATCGTGGTTTTTGAGATTGAATCGAAAATGATCATGATATATTGTAATTTGCAGTGAGTTATGCCTGCGTGACATGCATTCTTTATCTTAGCATCCACAGGTCAACATCTTAAAGAAAACTTTGCAACGATTACATATTACTACTACCCCACCTGTTGCAACGTACAAAAAAACATGACCCTTATTCGCCACCGTCTTAAAATTGTCAGGGACGTTAATACACCACCCCATCACCCCCAACACCCAGCAGGTGAACATGCGAGAGCATCTGCACATGTAAATATTTACAACATGTCAACATCCGCAACATGTCAAATGCTGGCAATGAAGGCACGCAGCAGTTTGATGAAAAAAACGCCCGCCCGCCTTGGCTCGGGGCGGTAACCACATAAACAACGACGTCGACGACGACGACGACAAGAACAACAGCAGCAGCAACAGCAACAGCGCCAACAACAACAACAAGAAGAACAAGAACAAAAACATACAAAAACAAAAACACGTGCAAGAACATGAACATGATCGCTCATGTTCTCGCAGCAAAGAAAAACTCGTATATAGTTCTTAGTGATCCAGAAAGAAAAGGAAACAACGTGCAAAGTTATGGAGGCTCTGTTGCTTACCGTCATCGATTTTCAGCGAAACGTTGTCCTGTGGGATAAGACCATAAGATCCCTCTTAGTTATCTTGGTGGATAATTTTTGCCAGCATTATTTGGATCTGCAAGATACAGCATCAAAACAAACATCGTTAGAATTCGGATGATCATTCATATCATTCCACGCAGCAATTGGTTTGTAGGTACTCTTACAAGCCACCAGTAAGGGAAATACCATTGAGAAATGGGGAGTCGGAGGAATCATTCACCGTGATTTGTAGCTGTTAGATGCTGTTAGCCTGTTAGCCAGCCGTGGTGGGCAATCTCTATTTTGATTGCAGGATTCGGCATTTTGTTTGTGTATTGGGTTCTACAAAACAACCCTGTTTGGGTTTTTACCTCCCCTCAAGACCATGTACTCCCAGGAAACACTTTGAACGATCATTCTCTTGTTGTCAAACCCGTCCTTGTGGGGTTCCATGTCGGTTTTGGGGCGGGTCAACCAGCATTTTGGGTAGGTAATTAGATTATGTTTCCTATTTGTAGTGGTTTAATGACCATCATTGTTTTGCATGTTTTTTGACAGGTAATTGAATAACTGTTTCCATTTTTATTGCTTGACGCGCGGGTTTTTGGTGGATGATTAAATCATGATTCCCATTTCTAGCAAATATGTATATATATATAATTATATATATATATCCAGACATGGAATCTAGTGGTCAATAGAATGATCAACTATGATGAACTCTTGCAAATATCGGGTACGAGTAATTGCACCCATAATTTCTGGAGCATGGCTTCTTCCCCTTTTCTGAAAATTGTGGTGATTGACCAGTTCGGTTCTTGTATATTGTTTGTTATCATTGACTGAACCACCCTTTTTTGGACTTTGTGGTAGCTGAATAGCTCATGATTGCCATTTATTTGGCTAGATTATATAATATATATAAAGTATATAATATACTATATTCCAGTTCACCAATCGTAAATAAGGGCATGTGCGGATGATTCCCATACTTGCCGCCATTTCTGGTGACGTCGCAGGGAAGTCGTTATAATTCAGCCTGATCATTCCCATGTCATTAGACTAATTGGTTAGTAGATTTCCCTAATATGGGTTACAGTATCGTAATAGTTCATAAATTAGGTTAACTCTCTTTATTAACCAAGCAGCAAGGGTATGTGTAGGGGCTTCTCTGGTTCGCATTCCCACTTAATAGCTATTTCAGCGGTTTGAATTCCAACATGTTGATGCTTTTCCCCCCTACTACCCTCCAGTAAACTAACATAGACCCTGCCAGATAGGGGTTGGAGAACTAGTTTCCACTATAAATTGCTTATTTTCAGGGTCTATGTTTATTTACCAGAGGGTAAATGACTATGATCATCAACCAACCAGAGTTTTTTTGGGATCGGAAACAACCCCCAACAACTATCCCGGCTGGGCATCGGACCGAGCACATCTCGACTGAGCCTTTGGACCTGTCATGGCCGAATTTCCAGATATGACAATAAATGTAGGCAATACCCCAAAATAATCTGGTTGGTGGCTTTAACCCCTCTGAAAAATATTAGTCAGTTGGGAGTATTATTCCCAATATATGGAAAAATAAAAATGTTCCAAACCACCAACTAGTAATGGATTATCATCATTTTCCCCCATCATGACAGTGATGTCAAAAAATGTAGGCAATACCCCAATTTATGGCAATTTGAATTGGGAAAATAATACCATAATCCATCCAATTTTTAGGTACCTCAATTTCCGACAAAGCATAACAAACCTATATAAGGCTCATATATCATATATGATTGGTATATGATTGGTCAATATTGGTCATATTACATTAGAATCCTTGAAACGAGATTGAACTATATTAAATTCACAATATCAGCGCTAGATTCATTAGATTATATCAAATCAATATTGACCAATATTATTGAAATAGATCTATTACAGTAAATTGTACTAAATTCCCGACATGCCCAATTTTCATTGCCTCAACGAACCAACCAATTTCAACCGGCCTCCGTCAGGAGTCGCTTCACCAAAGGCTCCTGGTGTCCGAAGTTGAAGAAACCCAAAAAATGACAGCTAGGATTGGTTCATCGCTGGGATACACCCCATCGTGCTGCATACAGAAAAAGGAACGCATTCCGACGTCTATGGGGCCTGGGGCCTGTTATGTTCAAAGGTTTGACCCTGAAAATGACCTGACATTTGACAGATTTCCATCAAGAGAACTCAAATTGACAGCTGAACAGAAGGGTGATGCAGCATGATGCAAGACACACAACTGGTGAATTAACTTCACGTCGAGAATACAAGCAACCCGCGTGATCAACATATTATTGAATATCTTCTCAAATGATAGAACAAAAATGGCTTGGCATTTGGCTTTGTCCAAACTCAACTACCCCGACAATTGGTGGATTTGAACATAATTTTCTCCACCAACATTTTAAGGGTATCCCCCCAATATCAGACAAACCAAAATACCATGATTTTGTATAATTATATATATATACAAATATTTATTGCAAAACTCTGTATGTATCGAAACATAAGTAGGTAAGTAGGTAGGTAGGTAGATAGGTAGGGTAGGTAGATAGGTGGGTAAGTAGGTAGGTAGATAGACACACGTATATATATATACACCTATCTATGTATGTATATGTATATTGTATACGTGTATATTTAATACAATATAAAATAACATGATATAATATAGTATAATATAGTATAGTCTAATATAATATAGTATAATATAGTATAATAACATATAAAATAAAATAAGGTAACATAATATAACTTAATATGATATACTGTGGGCTCCCCTGTAAGATAATTTACTATAATATACTATAATATACCAAATAAAATAAAACAAACTAATATAATATAGAAAATAGAAAATATAATGTAAACACAAAAATAAAATAGTAAATATAATGTAATATCATATATAATATAATATAATATAGTACAATATAATATACAATGTAATAACATTTAATATATAATGTAATATGATATAATATAGTATAGTATAAAACAATATAATATAATATTTACTGTAATAAAATAAAATATATAATGTAATATAATATAATATAGTATAATAAACTGTAATATAATAGAATATAATGGATGATATAATACTATCTAATCTAATATAATATAATATAATATAATATAATTTAAAGATGTATACACATTAAATATTAATTATACATAGGGGATTTTCCATTGCCACATTTGATGAAACCGGAGAGTAATGCATTTCCCGTCCTTGGTGTCCAGTTCCTGCAACTGGAGCCTCCAGATCTCCCAAGCCAAGCCCTGTCTCCCGTTAAAACCTACGGGTGGGTTAACCATCAAAGATGGTGGTTTAACATTGGTTAACCGTCAAAAATTTGGGACTTCACATGTCTCAACCATCAAAACATGGGGGGCCAATGATTGAAAAATGGTGCTTCATGGGAATGTATCAACATTGAATAGGATATGATTAAGCATGATGATTAACCACTTGATTTCGGGGCACCTTATTTTCAGACAGATCCATATCCCATTTATTCTCATTGAACCAGGCTGAATCAGGCTGAAACAAACAGTTGAATACCGAATACATTTGCGGAGAAGTCTGACCATGTCTGACCCCTTACTTGCCCAAGACTGATTTCCTAGCAGATGATTTTCAGGTGATTGAAAACATTTGAAAACGCTTGGGGTGTCCCAAAAACATACAGCAAACACCCCCTTTCAATATTACCTGTGGGTTTCCCAAATGGTAAATTATCTGCACCCGGGAAAATGAAGATATGCAGATTAAGCAAGCCCAGGATGGTTGTTTGAGATAGAACCAGAATCCTGACCCCATACAGCCACGGCTGTGCCTCACTTCCTTCAAGAGTGCCTGGAACAAGCTGCAACTGTGAGCATGGCATATCCCTTTGGGAAACTACTAAGCCTGTGGATCCATCCGTACCTTCTGAAGGAGTCTGACTGGGCTATAATTTACGGGGTCAAATATATTCTCAGGAGTATTTGGATATATTTGGATCCATGGAGTAAAAAAGGGCTACCCTCCTGTAAACTAACATAGATGTGGAAATTCACCATTCTTGATAGGTTACAGTATCATCTATAAATGGACCGTTTTCCTACCCAAGTTGGATGGACTTCTTTGCAACAAAAGCATCACCAGTGGACCATGAATTTTGAAGCGCACGCTGATCACCCATGGCTGTCTTGTTTTTGAGGAGCTCAAACCCCCAAAAAAAAACATCAGAATTGGATGATCTATGGATTTCTTACAACTCTGATATGGATTTCTTACAACTATCCAATAAATTGTCGGATTTCTATGGATTTCTTACAACTCTGCGAATAGGCCTTCGGCTGCTAGACATGGGCAGCATCTGTCCAAAATTGACATCCATACCATGCACGTCCGCGTCGCAGGTCCGGGCAAAGCAGTTGAAAAATGTCCACGTCCCAAGTCCCAGCATATTTTGTTCCATCTTCCTAAAGGTTGGAGGGAAAACACATTAAAAACACGTGCTGAAACAATTATATCTGGTTGGTGGTATACCTACCCCTCTGAAAAATATGAAAGTCAGTTGGGATTACTATTTCCAATATATGGAAAAATAAAACATGTTCCAAACCACCAACCAGATATAATATCAATAACACACAGGTGCGGTATGACAAATTAAGAGACCTGTTGCCATGATTCCTTGATACGGTGCACGGAAAAAGCAATTTCTCTTGGGTGGCCAAAATGAAAGGAGCTGCATTGATACATTCTATGAGTATGATTAATACATACATATGACAAAACAGGTTATATATATATATATATATCTCGGACATCATGCCTTGCACAACATAGACAAAATATGTGTATATATGGTACACATCGTTTAGATATTGATATATCATGCTTCATAGACTCACGTACAAACAAACATATTATACACATGCATGTACAATGTACAATCATCAAACATAACAATATCCTTGAATGTAGTTTAATTGTGACAATTCACAGAATAAACAAATCCTGAAACAACAAAAATCACACCCCTAAAATATCCTGAAATAAAATGATTCACAAGGCCATCACTGGGCTAGTTGCCCTTCCTATTTGCAAATCATTTGCAGCGACGTGATCCAATTCCACTGAGTGCCCCCAAATTTGGAGTTGATCAATGGAGTTGTGGTCTTACAACCCACATATGAATAGGAACACCGGAATTAATCATACCTATAAAAACGATGCAACCTTTAACCAGTGTCTTGGGGTATGGGGCGTATGTGGTATGCATCCCACAGTTGGAAGCCCTTTTAAATGACATTTCATGGATCTGTATTCTTTGTTAATATAATTACCACGTGCGCCATGGTCAAAACATCTGAAACACATGCTACAGAAATCATCATAAATCCCTCTTTTTAATAACTGGATTTATTATTACCATCCCCCAGTTCTTTTGGGTAATCCAATCCAACTACCCTCTGGTAAACTAACATAACTATTGAAAATGGCCATAGAAATAGTGGATTTACCCACTAAAAATATCTAAAAATGGTGATTTTCAATAGCTATGTTAGTCATTACCAGAGGGTAACTTGACTATGGCACTAATATGACCGGTGACCATCCCACGGCGGACATCCCACGGCCTGACAATTGCCCCGCAGCTCCACCGAGCCCTGGTTCCAGTGCTCATGGCGAATTTTCGACACCGTGCGTTGCACAGTTTCTACAGATTTGATACCCAAAAACCAACAACAACAAAAACAATAAGTTGGTTCGTAAATATCAAATCACATATCAAATATGATCAAATATGATCAAATTAGATAGCATCTCATCTCCATAAATTAAATATATAATTAGGTTCGTAATGCATGATGCAATTTCAGCGTCTTAAGTATAGAAGGATATTCAAGTAGTAAATTGATGTAAATTGCGTATCTGAGGTTGGCTCAGCGAATGATTGGTTCCATGAAACATCGCATCAAAATGCAACACAAAACAGGATTTTGATGGATTTTGCAGATAATATTCCTTTCAAAATGGAGAGCTTGCATTGCAATCTGATTTCTAGGACGAAACCGTTTTTGAAACTGCACAGTTGCAGTCAGTACTTAAAGGTACTTTCGACCTAAACTTCTAAAACTATGAAACTTGAACTGTCCATCATGGGTATTCAGCCAACACCACAAACGTGCCCCTCGCGATAATAAATGGCCTGGCTTATTATGTTACACATGGTGAAGATTCGCCCCCTGGGTTTGTGGCTGCCAAGGCAGTTTTTTTCCACCCGGAGTCACATCATTTTCGGGTCATCTGGGGGTTACGACCTCTCCGGAATTCACATGGAGTCACATGGTAAAACAACTGCAAACCACCAACCAGTTGCAGGAAAAAAAAGACGAAACCTACGTACCCTGTTTTTTAAATGAGTCCTATTTTTCATTGTTCCATCTGGAATAATAACTATGGGTTTGTCTGAAGAATTGAATGCACCCAAATCCACTGGTTGATTTTGATTCTCCGATAGCCCGCAAGGGGTAAAGTTTTGATCTCCCATTCTCAGAGCCAACTTGGATATAGTTGGAGGATACAATCCCATTATCTGCCCATTAATTACATCGATACAAAACAACTTGGTCTTGTAAGTTGTGTACCGCATTTGCATTGGTAAACCCAATTTTTACCATCCCTAAAATTATTTTTATGGGCCCATAAACCATCTCCAGATGGTAGGTGGATCCCGCACTACCATATCTTTGTTGCTGAAATCTCGTTGTTTGTGGAATACCCATGCTCCAAGGCCACCCTGGATACCCATCACTACCCTCAATTCCTGGGCTTTCTCCACCAAACACAGCACCACCTGGGCAACATGTCGGACCCAGACGATGCTGGATGTGTAACTTAACAACGAACGCTGGCAACCGCACATTCACCAATTTTGGGTTTCACCCAGTTCGCTGGGAAACTTGCGAACCAGGGCTGTTTTCAGCACTTCTTTACTGGTGCGCGCCGAAATTAAGGGTGCTATGGGCGTGTGTCCCGGAAATTAGTGGTAGTCAGCAACGGCAAACATGTTGGGGTGGTACAACTGTACAACCAACGAAAATTGGGGGCCATTGCCAAACACACCTGATTTCAGAAGTGCTGGTTCCACCAACCAAAATGAGAATCTGACTTACAGAAACAGAACATATTTAGTGTAATGAGTAATGGTAAGAAAGTTCCTCCCCTTCGCCTTGTCCATTTACCATCATTTACCAATGGTTTGTGAGCATAGACCAAGTTCCCAGGTATTACCAGGTGATCCGGTAATCCAAACCTCGATCGCTGTGGCTCAATGTTGGACATGCCACTGCTCGAGCTGTTTTTTCAACCAATCTCCGAACCAGTTGGACATGCCCAGATCACCTTCTGTCCACTCCTACTGGATCTAGTGGTTGGTTGATATGGTTTCCATGTTGGATGATACACCCGGCACCACTTCGTATAGCCTCTGGTTTTTTATAACATGGCAATGAAAGATCTTCCTTTATAGATCACATTCCCATAACAATATCCATTAATAGGGGATTTCCCAGCAAGCCACGTTTGATTACCGAAGGGCAATCTAAAAATTACATACAGCAACCGTCAACCGACAGGCTTGGGGGCATTGCCCAAACGAACCAGGATTAAACACACGTATATTATGTATACACATATATAATCATATATATATATATATACTATATATATATATATATAGATATCAGATAGCTGATTTGATCTGGGTCATCCAAGCTTCGTGGATTTATGACAAACAAGGTGGTTTTTTCACACCCAGGAAACGGGTCGTTTACCCAATTTGTTGGAGACCCTGAAACAATCCCAGGATCCAAAAGGGTATCCCAGTAGGCCCTAGGCCTATCAAAAATTAAGGGTACCATTTATTTAAAAAAAAAAACAAGTTCAACAGCAATTTGGGATGGTTTACTCGAGTTATCCCATCAGTATCTAATGATTTCCCATGTTATTCCGTCTTAAATCCGTTTAACAAAGCTATTGAACATGGCCCATTTAGAGATGATTTATCTATATACCCATTGAATTGAACATCGTGTTGTTTTTTCCATAGCTATGTAAAACGTTACCAGAGGCTACAGAAAGTCACAGGTCCAAGGGTCCGATCGAAATCCAGCCCTCCTTGGGACCCTGGGTCCCTGGGTCCCTGCCTGAGAGAGATGGAGATATAATTCGGAGTTGCTGAGCTGAATGCTTGCCCCATCCAATCTCAGCCACGTCATTTAAAAAGCCATCCGGCACTAAAGGAACAACCATAACTGGAGGGTTTGAACACCGAGAAACAACAACAACAACAACAACAACAACACCAACACATAATTACATAAAGACATGAATAAGTCGAGTCCTTGTGAGATGTGAGTCCTTGGAATGTGCAGCTGCCAGGATCCACCGGGAGTGCAACTACAGTATCAATGGGCCATTTTCATCCATTTTCCATATAGCTACGTTCGTTTACCAAAGGGTATATGCGCCAATGCTCACAAACATTGGCAATTATATAAATTTGACTTTAGATGCTACTCACAAACCAGAAGGATGCTCTAATTTCATCCCATTTCTGAGTATAAAAATCGGCAACCCCAAGGGTCCCATCGCAATCATCGGTGACATGTGACCATGATCTTCTCGCGACTCAGCCCGTGACCTTGTTCTGAGATCTGCCGACCAGGATGGCAGCTGAGATACCACTGCGGTGTAGAAGCGAAGCAAAGCTGCGCGAAGCGACGGGAAGCGAAAGCCCCCGGCAGTATTGGTTAATAGCCATAGCCGCCGTAGCCCATGAAAGTGTCAATAATTCAAAACAAATACACATAGAAAAAATGTATATATCTATATATATATATATATGTATTAGTATGTATATATAAATAAATATACAAATAAATAATACTGATTAATACTGTATACACAATCATATCGGCAACACTTTCTGTAACTAGGTATATAGAAGGCATCTATATATATATATATAGAATAGCTATAACTATTTTACACTATACAAGCACAATCAAGTAAGTATGGATACAACTCTATAGAAGTACAGGTATATATACACATAATCTACACCAACTCTGATGCACTTACTAAGTCTAGGGATCCTCCCAGCACCGCAGTCAAATCCGGTCCAGCAGCCATGGATCATATCCCAGTCGGATAGACTAAGAATCATCAACAAATGTGAGCCATACACTAGCCATCTACCAAGGGATCTACCAAGGGATCTGATGCCACTTGGAGTTGGGATCCCAAATGGCTCAGTCGCTACACCATCGAAGGCCACCGGCCTGCTAAGGGCATCTGGAAGGGTTTCTTCGCCAACACCTCCCAGGATGAAAACGTTGAGGAGGACTGACTGACCTACCTTGGCAGCTTGCCTACACTGTGGTGCTCCCCAGTTATGTTTGTTGGTTTATGTCACCCCACCTAAATAGAGTGTTTTCTGGTTAGATCTGCCAGAATCATCCACAATCCATAGTAAACCGTGTGTGAACAAAACGGTTAATAATCCAACTATCTTTGGGGGCCCCACCTTGATTGGACAAATGTTGGATCCTCCAAATAGATTCTGCAGTTGTCAAAGAAGCGTTTGCATAGACCCTAAGACGAAGAGAAAGGTCTTCCTGTCATGCACATGCTGTGGTCCAACATGTCATGTATTGCTGTCTCGCTGATGCATACCCACATGGCACCAAAATGTCAGCAGCCAATCTAGGTTTGGATGATCGTTCCAATGAGTAGCTGGTTACAGTAGCAAGTGTGGTTGTAAGCAACTTGCCAAGAGTTTGACCCTACTTCGTGAACTTGCTAACCATGTCTACTATCCACTCAAGACGTTTATATCATGCTAATTCAATTAAAAAAAATACTTTACTTCGTGTGATCCCCACCATGACATTTATACATTTTCTTACTGGCAAATCTTCTGGCATTCTATCTGACATATCTTCTGACATTCTATTTGACATTCTATCTGGC
>Ga0126342_10009399_pt1 | contig 17522 bp, 18 predicted proteins | sample Cyp1metagenome_FD_92528 | JGI IMG/M metagenome (GOLD analysis project Ga0126342, IMG submission 92528) | Coral microbial communities from Lord Howe Island, Old Settlement Bay, Australia - Cyphastrea 1 metagenome | ecosystem: Host-associated > Invertebrates > Cnidaria > Coral ... | reverse complement strand
TATGCCAGAAGATATGCCAGATAGAATGCCAGATAGAATGCCAGAAGATATGTCAGATAGAATGCCAGAAGATTTGCCAGTAAGAAAATGTATAAATGTCATGGTGGGGATCACACGAAGTAACGTATTTTTTTTGCATCCAGAAACACAGTGTGTCGCGATGTATAATGTTGTATGGTATATATATAATGGTGTATGTACGTATATATAGATATATATATATATTATCTTTGTGATTCATTGTGTACATATGTCTGATGGAAAGATATGGGGAATATATGTCTGATGGCAATATGATGCCCGCGTTTCAGCTGGTTAAATCCAAATCTCGGCGGCGGTGCAGGAAAGCCTTCAATGTGGTGCCAGCACAGGCATTGATGGAGCTCTTCCTGTCCGAAGAGGGTCTGATTCACAAAAGGCTCCACGGAAACGTGATCCATCTGATCCATCTGATCCAAAATGAGATTTATTTGAGCCTCAAAGGAATATGTGATATGAATGAAATAGGTCATAAGAGCCATAGGAGCCATAGGGGTCAGAACAGAGTCAGAACAGAGTCAGAACAGAGTCAGTCATAGCATTTCTCATTGCTGTCTTCCCTGCAACGTTCTGTACTGCCTGTGCCTCAACGTCAGGCTATTCGCGCCACGCTTGCTCACGCAGTTTCAAGCCATGAAAGAAATTCTATTGGCTGGTGATACCAATCGAAGCTTGCCTTCAAAATTTTTAAAACTACTTGAGAAAGCAGATGTGTTTGATGTGTTTGTATGGTGGACAGACAACTATTGGGAAAGGTGTGATTCGACGCTGTCGTACAAAAGGTCTTAGAGAAGCCTAGTTGTGAATGAACCTAGTGTCACGCACCTTTTGGCTTAAACCTTTAGGGCCCTTGAGCTTTGCGTGGCGGCGAGTCAAACGGATCCTGCCAAGATTCGAAAAGGTTTTTGCGCCAGTTTCTTCAAATGGTTTAACATTACTACTTAGTGATTAAAACTTGAACGCTCATGTCAGTCAACCTCAGCCGGGAAAGAAGATGGGCTTGTTCCCAACTGCTTGGGCATTGAACATCATCAAGCTGACCAGAACTGAGATATATTCTTTTGTTTCGTTACATTTTTTGCTGAGCATCAATGATCGCTCCTTAGGCCTCGTGGCTGAGCTGACCTTCGTGCGCATTAATGATCTTGCAACACCGCCAGAGCCTACGCACCCGCTTATGTGCCTGGGCATGAACACAGTTCCTTAAGCAAGGAGGATCGTGCACGCAGCAGAAATTGTTTGAGCGTAGTTGGCGTGTTTGAGCGCACAGACGCACCGATGTTGCTGCTGCACTTGCAGGTACATCGAGCCGTTTGTTGGCTTGCTGATCATCGGAAACGGCGTTATGTGTCTTGGATGATGCTTCAAAGTTTTGCCCCCAAGTGGAGGTGGGTCACGATTTCTTCTCATCGTTGGAGCTGTGTTTGGTTTCCTTTCGGGACGTGCCAGGATTGGCTTTCAAACTGACCCTCTCTTTGAGAACTGGCCTGGATGGGTCTGGTTCGAGTTGTGCCCCGGCAGAGCAATGAAGCACTGGCTCAGTAGTGTTGGACGCAAATTCCATTGGAAAGGCGGTTGGAATCGGTCATGTGTCTGAGCTTGGCCCTTCTTCTGTTTCTTTAGGATGGAAACGGGACCCGAACTCGTTTCTTTCCTGCCGCCAAATGGATCCAGAATTTAGGAATATAAAATCGCTGGAGGAAAAGTAAAACCTGCAAGTTGTTTCATAGCTCCTTGGGCTGTTGCATGGATTCAAAACAAGTCTTGCTTAGCGGTTTACAGGGTAATTGCTGGCGCTCTTTTCTTGAGCCTGTGCCGCTATGCCGGTCCAGTTGTATCCCGAGTCTTGTGGCGCTTGGATATTCTTATCGCGTTTGCCAAAGCGAAGATTCATGCCCTGTTGGTTTGACAGCGCTTTGCGGCTGCCTTTGGCGGCGTGACAACTGCCTTTTAGCCTGTGCCAGACAATCACGGAACGATTGGAGGACCCCCCAACCAGTGTTCAAATGCAATACGTTTTCACCTTGCACATGTCTCCTGTCAGGCTGCAAGGATGCTCAAATAGTTTCGGATATATGTTCACCACAACCTCTCTCCACATGTACACATACAAGGGCATACAGCTTGATGGCTGTAGTGAATGGATCGATGAAAAACTTGAAGGTATGTCGGGTAGGTCCAGCAAGCCCTCAAGGGAGCAACCAGGCAAGCAGGCACACAGCTACCATGCAACCTTCCAAAACACATCAAAACACTAACCCGATGGTAATATTCAAGTAATACATCAGAAACAGACCGCTCCCTTGAGGGGTCTGGTGAGGAAATTACATGGCAAAAAGGAAACAGACTCACAGACCTCCCTGGGCGGGTTTCCCCCTGGAATGGCCAGTCGGGCCCACCCAGGGAGGCAGGAGGCGTGTGTGGGAGGACCACACATGGAAGCCACCTTCGCGGCTGTCCGAAGGGAAACCAAAAGCAAACGATCGATGAGAGCGGACTCCTGCCCTGAACATCAATGGGAAAAAATGAAATTGGATCCACTGAAGGGAAAGAAACAAAAAGGGAAAGGAAGGTCCTGTCAAATTCTCAGGTGACAGTGACCAGAAGCAAGGCTATGCAAACCAGCCCCTCAGTAGGTCAGAAGTTCGCACCGCCCGTGTGGTGAAGACCGCTTGATCCTTGGTGTATAGTTTAAGATTTCATGATGGGTGCGGCGCAGCATGTCGTACTTCGTGATGGGCTTTACTTGCATACGTTGTAGAGAAGAACATTTCACGGCAAGAATCAGTTGATGATTTTGAACATGTTGATTCGGCAAGTGCCAGGGTGATCCGTGATTTGCTCAAATTGTGGCGGGTGATTTGTTGCAGGTGTTGCATTCCATGCGTAACATACGCAGGTAAATATAGCGTCAGTTTGGTTGTTGAACTCGAAAGCGACAGGAATTACAAAGACGACAGGATTCCTTTTGTTGGACTTTGGGGCGAGGCGCTTTGCCTTCCCATACCTTTTGCTTTAGGACTCCAGACCTGCTTTCTTTTCAATAAACAGACATGATCCCTGGGTGCAACCCTAGAAACAGGTTGCGTGCCTTCTCCCCTCCCATCCACAATCTCCAAAACGGCTTCAGTGAAGCAACAAATTGTTGTATAAAGTGCGTATAATTCCGTATATTCTAAGAGATTGCTTGGTGTGCAGTGAGCCAAGGTCCTTCACAGTCATTCTGCTTGTCGAAATCGTTCTCCGAATGCATCTGCTTCGGTGTCGGAATTATTGGTGCGGAGTAGAAAAGTGGCACCTTGGCGCAACAGGCTGAGCATTTAGCGCATGAACGTATTGTGGCAACACGATATAGAAATTCCGTGTCTAAAACACTAAAGTCACTAAAGCTTTGAAACGCCCTAGTGAACTTGATATGGTCATGACATCATGGAATGTGCAGCGTCTTCCAGCCCCGAGTGTTTGCTGCGTGTGACGGTTCAGAAGGTTTCAGCGTTGGCGGAGGTTTCTTCACGTAGCATGTGCTTCCCTGCTTCCACATCCCTTAACGTTTCATTCAACAACTGCGAGGTGGAATTGGTTTGATTTATTTTTGGCTGGCACTGGCGTCACCGATGTAAGTGTGCAATTGGTCGCTTGGATGAAAGGGCAGCAGGTTAGTGGGTGGCAACAGCATGCACCTTTCCCCCGTACATTGGTACGTGCATACATACATATACATACATACATATACATACATACATATACATACATACATATACATACATATACATACATATAGATACATACATATACATACATATACATACATATACATACATATACATACATATACATACATATACATACACATACATACATACATACATACACACATACATACATACATACATACACACATACATACATACATACATCCATACACGCATACATACATACATACATACATACATACATACATGCATACACATACATACACATACATACATGCATACATACATACATACATACATATATACATGCATACACATACATACACATACATACACATACATACACATACATACACATACACATACATACATATACATACACATACTTACATACATACATACATACATACATACATACACATACATACATACATACATACATACATACACACATATACATACATACATACATCCATACACGCATACATACATACATACATACATACATACATACATACATACACACATACACACATACACACATACACACATACATGCATGCATACATACATACATACATACATACATACACATATACATGTACATATACATACATATACATACATATACATACATATACATACATACATATACATATACATACATATATAAATATACATACATACATACATACATGCATGCATACATACATACATACACCTACATACACATACATACACATACATACACATACATACACATACATACACACACATACACACACATACACACACACATACACACACATACATACATACATACATACATACCTACCTACATACATACATACTGACAAAGGTAGCTGTCCTCCTCCTCCAACCCAGCCCTGCCGGGCAGCGGCACTTGCACCTTTGGTTTTCCCCTGAAACCAACGCCAATCAGATCTGCACCTTAGCTAGCTAGCTACCTACCTAGCTACTTATTGACGTACATACATACAAAACAACCAAATGCAGGACTGATCCGTTGTCCGTCAAACATTGTCCCTGTGCTCATGACGGATGAGGCATCCTCAAAAAACTCAGATATATTTGGGACATCATTGCTGCGATTTTGTCGATTGATCCGCTTGGCAAGGACAGCTGTGAATGGATCAAAGACTCTTAGTCAGTTCTGGTGTTTGTTGGCGCATGAATCTGCCATGGCGTCGAGCCAGGATAGTGAAGGTATTTCGCCTGAAATTTATGAAAGACCTCCGCCTGATGGTGAAGGGATGGATTCTTGGCAGCAAGGTATAAGGCTAAGTGGGGCCCAGAAAGAGATCTTGGGACTTACAACAAAACGCAAACTTTGTGGAGGGAAAAAGATCCTGTTTTGTTTGGGATATTTTAAAGATAGGAATGGTGCAATTTAGCCAGATGGAAATGCTCTTGTTGTATTGGAGCCGCGTTGAAGGCAACGGTTGCACCAAAGTGGAGACAGCGTATTTGCTCTCACACAAGATCCCGTTTGCTCAGGATTGCTGGAATTCGCACTTTGGCGCTTGCCTTCACGTTATTATTTGCAGTTGCTCTGATGGATTTAGCAAAGCAAGTACGATGGGAAAACCTTGGCCTTTCCATGCCTTTCCAAGCTGCAAGGTTCTGTATGTGCTGTCTGGTTTTGCCACGATGACTATAGGCAACCAGCTGGGTGGATTCTGCCAGGAGAGAACATCATAAAACATCCAGTTTATCTTTGACTACAAACGTGTCAAATGCATTCAAATGCCAGGTAACAGCCCACGGACAGTGGAAGTGGATTTGCAGCACTACTTCGAGACCATCCCGAATACCATGTTCACAGCGTTTCGCTGCTTCACAGGGGAGTGCGTGAATGATAAAGGACCCTGGTCCGACCCTGGTCCTTGCTGCCGAAACAGTGCAGATTTGCCCAGCCCAGCTGCCGAAAAACTGCAGTTCTGCCAGGACACTCGATCACATCTGTCCTAGCTGACGAGTTTGGTGTAGCCTTCATACTGGGATTTGTTGCTAGCGGCCTTGACGCAAATCAGAAATCAGACTTGGCTGGTGGTGGAGGTTTTGTGCCAAATGGAATGCCAAGTCTGCGGTTTGAAGCGAATCCTTGTTTCAATGCCCAAGACCATGCGGATGCGCATGACTTGGAAACATACAGTCGTGACTTGTGACTTCGTAAGCTTGCGACTGAGCCTTTTGGACATATGCACACCAAAACCAACTTTTCTTTGCAGCTTAATCTTGTTATTACATTCTCATATGTCATGCTTGCAGCATCATGAAATTTGGACAAGGTTATATGCTTGTCACGATGGGCATCTTTAATGTCATCCTCGCTGTCTATGACACTCGGATTGATATGGAGGATCAAGTGAATCAAGTGAATCAAGTGGGTTGACGTAACATGACGTAACGAATGAAACACGGAAAGGGTGTACCAAGGCTACCAAGGAGACTTGTGACACTTGTGAATTGATTGTACTGAGGTTGACATCACCATGAAAGCTGCGAAGGAGAGAGAGAGAGAGAGAGCGAGTTCATGTTGTCAGTGGTGCTGTGCATACACATATGGGTACATGCTGCATGTGATTCTCAACATGTTTGTTTCAATCACAAGAAAACTATGTTTGAGTCCTGGGAAACCTTCCTGTATTCTCTGAGCGGAAGTCCGTTTGCAGGAAAATGAGGCCGTCACAGCTGAACAGTATGCCAGAGAATCCATCCGCATAGCTCGAACCACTCGGGAGCTTCTGAAGAAGTCATTTGGATGTGAAATTTGTGAAGGTTCAGCAACATTTGCATACTTCACAATGCGTGGTTCAGCAAGATCACAACTATGATTTTGCGAGCCCTACGTAGCAGCAGACCCTCGTGGTCACGTGATTGTGCAAGAAGTTTAGACGAGACATTTTCGATTCATGGACGGATACGTTCACAAAATCTTGCGGCAAGGCAGCAAGTGGCACAAACGTGCACAAACATAATGCAAGAATACGACCACAGTGACCATTGGGAATGATCTTGCATGAATTATTGAATGCAAAGGACGCACTTCCTGGCGCAAGCGATCGATGCGGACCCTGTGAAAAGTTTTGCTAGAGATAAGTTTCATGGAGATAAGTTTGGCGGAGAAAAGCTTGAGAGAGATGAGATGAAATATGACAAAGAACAATTTTGATTTTTGATAGAAATAGGTTTGACAGAGATAAGTTTGTCAAGGTAAGTCTGATAGAGATAAGTTTGATAGAAATAAGTTTGGTGGAGCTAGGTCTGGTAGAGATGAGTTCAATTCCTGTAGAGGTTAGATTTGCAGGGATAAGTTTGGTAGAAACAGATTTAGTAGAGATAGGCAGGGCCAGCGAACCACGAGAGTGACGAGGGGCCACGCCTGCTACAAGAGACGCAGCTGACACGCACCAAGGCTGTGACAGATTATGTCAGAGACAAATTCTGACAGACATGAATTACTATAAACTTGATAGAGACAAATTTGATAGAGATGAGATAAGTTAGAATGAGGAGGAGTAAGCGGGAGGAGGCGGAAGGAGGAGGCAGAGGGAGGAGGCGGGATTAAAGAAAAACGCGCAAAAAACTCGCGCAAAGGTGGGGAATCATTCAGAGGCTTGGTGGTCACGTCATGTCACGTCTCATTTCTATTGGTCTTGTTTTGTTTTTGAAACTTCCGCATCCCAGCTATCCCGGGCTATACTTTCCATATCTTTCCATTTTTTCGTCGGTCAAAACGACAGAAAAATACACGAAAAATATGAAGACGTGCTGCACATTCAACCTGATGCATCCTGATGCTCTATTGAGGTTTGCTGCTGCCCATCGAGAGTTTCTTCTCATGGAAGAAACCATTGATATTGGCAACATTAACCGAAAAGAGTTCAATCCAATGCCTGCGCTGTTCACTGATGACGACGTGCGTGACCAGATCGAAATCTCAAAGGAACTATTTTTGGTGGTCTCTTGTCTGCAATCAAGGACATGTTTTGCGAGGTTTTCGAAAGTTCGAAGTCTTGTCTGTCTTTGTTGGATGTTTTCTGTTATTATTATTATTTATTTTTATTGTTGTTCTAGGTCATCCAAGACCACAGTGTTCAATCGCTCATGGACGATTTGGATTTACCACCAGACCGCGCCAATCTCTTCGAAGTGATCGATGCAGATGGCGCCTTGTACCCATATGTTTTTTGTTGGGATGAAAAGACAAGCATTGTTACTGATGGCCTGATTGTTGCATGATACAAAGGAAGGCACTTTGCCTGGACACTCCCTGTGAACAGCTGTTAAAACCCCATTTGAATCATTTGAATCATTTGAATTCATTTGAATGCTCTTTCAACACCTATGCACAAAGCCAATGCCAGTGACAATTTTGATTGAGGATGCCAAGTCTGTTTGGATTTCACTGGTGGAAAGCAGGACTGTTCACCGGCCGCAGGTAGCGGAACTTTGCAAATCACTGAGCTCGTGCAGGCTGATAGACTACATGGTACAGTGGTGCAGAACAAGATCGAACTAAGAGCGCAACCGCGGTGTTTCAACAAGTCACGTGGTATGTTTGTGTCAATTAGAGGCATTGCCTTGTTCGGAAGGAACATGAAACGAGCCTTTAATTACAATTCATCTTGCGGCTGCAGGGGTTATTGAAGATTCGTGGGGACATCAGCAAGAGCGTGGCTCGGACAAATCTGACCATTGCCAACTACAGCCAAGCTTATATAAACACAATGCCGCATTATCACGCATAGTTTAGGTGCAGGTGGCAAATGGTTCACATCGTCATTGGCGTGGAATGATCGAAACAGTATGAATTTGTCATATCTTGTCATCGTGTTTCAACTGTACAGTACCCAGGACACTGTGGCATCATTGCTGGCGACCAAAGCCGTTCAGCGCATTGTTGCGAACTAAGTCTCAGAGTCTCTCCCATGTGTCACTCCCGGTAGAAACTCACGACTTCATTGAGGACATCGATTTGTGAGATCATTGTGAGATCATTGTGAGATCACCGTGAAATTAAGAGGAGAAGCAAACAGGAACGAACAGAAGTGGTGAAGGCAATGTGAAGGCAATGTGAAACGGGATATGTGACGCTGACGGAGCTGAGCTGACAGGTTGAGGAGATGAAGGAAGACATGGAGCAGAACTTCGAGTCCACGCGAGATGCATTCAGGGCCGAAATGGCGCTGTACATGGAGGAGTTCGATGGCAATGCTGCAGCAATGCTCTTCATTATGTTAAATTATATTACGTTTATATACGTTTATTAATTTTCATCGAAGTAAAATCATGAGATGTAATTCAACTCTTCACATAACTTCACATAGCGTCAAGGTCTGGTATCAAAGCAACTTCTTTATCTTGCCAGAATCTTTCCGAAATTGAAGAACAAGTAACCATGCAAGAGCTTCATGGTTTGCTGCAAAGAACCTTAAGCACTCTCATATCTACCATGGTTATGGTATGGATCCCAAACTACACTGCTGTTCTTTTGGTTTCTAATGATGGGTCAACCACACTGGAGTTGCTGAGATTTGCTCAATAGCAGCTGCTGGCAGGAACCCACCTTCCGCCGGTCAGTGGAGATAGGAGTTGATGAGCCACCAGAGCAGCCACCTTCCAGTGACTTGGCCAACAGCGTTGATGTGTTGGATTGGCTGGTAGCGGATTTTTCTTACAGATAAGACGAAGTGACGAAGTATAAATTGTTTCCAGAAGGTCTTGGACGAGAAGTTCGTCTTCAAATCCCCACAGATCCGTGTGAAAAGCGCTGGACATCTGGACATTAATTGTAGAAGCCTTCTGATGTTTCATTTCTAATAGAATTCACTAGGATTCAGACAGGAATTCATGGATATCCGGATATCCATGGAAACTTCCTCTGAGGCCTTCAAGCGACTCTTCCTCTAATGGAACTGCCGGACGCCGGAGCTGAGCCTGGGCCTGGTGGAGCTGGACCCGAGGCTTCAGCGAAAGTCCGTGCGTCCTTGCTGTGACTCAGCGCGTCTAGAGATCTGTGACATCGAGAGCACATGATATGCAAATGATATGCAGGGTGCAAATCAAAACTTTTTAAGATACAATCGTCCAACAACTATTTCTGTCTTCGCTCCTGTCAAGGCGTTCCGAAACACTCTTGTTTTACTTCCATTTGACCCGCAACTTTCTTCTGAGGTCAGTTGATCTTGCCTTTATGCCGACCACGCTTTCGGACGAAAGATGAACGTCCTTCTTTGAGACCCAACCAGTGTGGAACCCTATCGGATCTGTTTCTGGTTGTTTTGATGCACTCGGTGCACTGTATGCACTGGGTGCAAATGATACGCTCTATGCACATGGTATCACATGGTGCTAGTGACTGCGAGTGAGATCTAGTGGCAAAGAGCAAAGAGCGACTGATGCACAGAGATGTAAAGTGCACAGACCTCTGGTGTGGCTAACCTGCAAAGCAGAGAGGCAACATCCATCCGATCCATCCGATCCATCCGATCCATCCGCCTCTGTCTTTTTGTCTGGTTTTTTTCTTCAGACTTTTCCAGATTTGTCGCGGGCGATGGGATTTCCCGGTCCAACTTGGCTTTGAGAAAGGCACGATGCATAAATGGTTCCTGTTGAAATTTGCTCAGCTTAATTCAGCAGCAAATTCCTTCTTGAAGCCTTCCACTTGCTATAAAGTTGGACAAATCTCTTGTGGCCATGACATATTTGTGCAGCAAGAACAAACAAATTCATAGATCTGCACTGCTGGAAGCATTGCAGAGCCCCATGTTCAGTCGCGTGACGAAGGAAGCCAAAGGTGGCTTCATCTTTCACCGGCAAAAACCAAGCGGGTCAATGCTTTGGGACATGGTGGTCTGCCAGTTTCTTTCATGCGGAGCTTTTTCTATGTAGTCACGGGTCCGTCATTTTCCGATGATGTTTTTGGATTTCCACGGGCGCCTGAACACTAAGGAATGGGATTCAATGACCAGGACAAGCAGTGAAGCAGCAGCTGTTTGTGTCCAACGGAACCGAAGAAACCAATCCTTGCAGAATCTCATGATGACTGTCAGCATACTGTCAGACTGTCAGCATCCGTCAGCTTTCCATACTTTGAAAATCTGTGAAATATTTTTACAAAGCTTTAAAAATCATAGAGATCGAGATCGAGAGTGAGATGATTGAGATGAGGAGATTGTAGCTTTGAGTGGTGCTCATGGCTTGGGCGCTTGCCACACTGATCGCAGTGGCTTCTGGGGTCCATGGACACGGGCACCCACCACCGTGAGTGCCTGGCCTCGGTGCCCGGTGAAACCCGGTGGATCCAACATCGCGTCGGTGATTTCCTGCCATGATTGGGCATTTGGGTACGGCTATTTGGTGCACATATATGATATGTCATATATGATATAATATGATATATATGATATATATATATATATATATGTATATATATATATATGTGCACATGATCAGTTTATATCACAGGTCAGGGTGCTGTAAGCCAGGGTGGTTCCTGTTTGGAGTGTCACATTGCCCATTTGCTGAACGGATTCGCTTGTGGAAGAAGTATCCGAGGCAATGAGTACTATCGTGAGTTGCTGGAGAACTCTTGGCGCCTTGTCCAATGGGTATGAGGTAGGTTACCGTAGGTTGCAGAGGCACAGATCCATTTGAAATACAGTACATGAGGACATATGAGGTTTGAGAAACAAAAGAAGGGAAAGGAAGGGAAACATGATTGAATTAAGAGGAGAAAGGAATCTGTGTCTTCATCGGCTTGGATAACCTGGGTATGTGTCTCAAATTCTCAGGACCATCAAGACGACTCACAAGGGACAGCCTTGGAAGGGTCCGCTGCAGTTTGAAGATCCAACAGGCCAGGGGCCGATACTGTGAAGCACTGACAGCCTGACAGCGGACATCAGCGGACTCATCTTGCCCCTCATAGCTCACTGCTCTCACCTCGCCACTGCTCGAAGAGTGCCTGAGTTTGCCCCGGTGGTTTCTCTCAGGTGACTTGATGATGCTCCCCTCTGACCTTGTGCTCATCCAGGCCTAACCTAAACGACATTGACCTTCAAACAGGGACAAAGCAGGACAAAGCAGTCAATACATTGAAACGATCATCGCCCTATCAATCGAGTCAAGTAGATCAGGATAAAAGCTTTCGCAAATACGTGGAGATGTATGCCAAGGAGCCAGACGAAGAGAGCATGTCATGTTTCTTACATGTAAAGTTCATGTGATGTCAACTTTGTTACTCTAACTGTTACTCTCACTGCTACTCTAACTGTTACTCTGTTACTCTAACTGTTGCTTTAGGGAACGGCGAATCCGATAGGACGATTCTCTCTTCCAGAAGGACTTTGCCAAAGTGGTGGGGAAGCTTTTCGGGTCTGGATCTCATTGCTCTCATTGCTCGCAATTTGCCATTGCATGCCATTGCAGCAAAATTGCAGCAAATTGCGAGGCTAAAAAAAAGGCTTAAGGCCCTTAAGGCCCTTAAGGCCCTTAAGGCTGAACAAATCTTTGAAGTTGCCGTTCAGTTGAGGCTGGGCTGTCAGGACTCCAAACGCTTTGGCTTTTTCTGAGCGGGTCGGTCCTGAACCTTCTCCCAGGTGCACCTTGGTACAAGGAGCTTTAAAAGGGTTGAAGACTCAACTTTGCCAAACAAGAGAACCAACATGTCATGTTAACAACATAAATCAACAATTGTTGGGAGATTGTCAAGATTGTCGTGTGTTTTCTGGTTTGCTTCCAAGTGCGCAGTCTTTTGACCTCTGTGCAGAAGCACCAAGACTTCCCCGCACAGAATTGAATCCTTTAACTTTACATGTCTCCGCTCGCAGCGTGACAGTGACGTGATAGACTGAGCTCAATGGACGCATGGAACATTTTTCCCGGTTTTGGACATTTAGAAAAAGGTGCTTGGCTCATCTTGGCTTCAAGTCCGTGACACCAGAGATGCCTTGTGGAGATTGTTGAGATACCTTGTTTGTTCTGTATTTTTCCGTGTCGTATCATCTCGTATGTCTCATCTCCTTTCAGACGTTTTGCAGATGTGAATTGTAACCAGTCTTGCAGTCTCGCAGTCCAGGCGCCAAAGAAGCGCAGAATTCTCAGTGCTAATGCAGGTTCCAATAGTGGTTCCAAAAGTAGTCGAATGTACTCAACACGGTGTCGACACGGTGTCGACACGTCAACAATGTTTTGTCGCTAAAGGTCTCAAGGACAAGGAGACTCCGGAGACGGATACCCAGGAGGCTGACGCAGAGGCAGTGGAAATCTTTGTTGTTCCGTGCGACAAGCCATGCAGATCAATACAGCTAGATGTCAAGTTTTTTGGGAGTTAGCCATTCCTTTTGCATCTTTTTGCTGTGGGAAAGAATCTGTGGCTTCTGTCAGGCGGCACCCAAAGCGAAGCGCACCAAACGAAAAGAGTGACAAAAGGACGAGCGTTGAGAGATGTGTTGAGTTCACGATGTTCACGCATTTTGTTGACGTTCAGACCTTGAATCAAATATGGATGTTCTATTTGTCTTTCTCTTTAATAATCTTTAATCATTCTGATTCATTTTCATAAACTACTACCTTGAGCTGGAAGGGTTATGCGGCTTGTGCATGGGACTGCAATCTCTTTGAATTTGGGACGCATTTTGTCAAGATTTTGGCTGAGGTTGTACAGAGAAGAAAACGGAAAGCATGAGACCTCCAGGATTAACCGCAGAATATGAGTGAAGCATAGTGAAGCAAACAAATCCAAACATACTTTGGCCTGCAATGATAGAGGATCATAACAGCAAATTCAAACCTCTGCCCGCAAGATTTGGGAAACTATTTTCTGCATCGAATCTGGGCATTGATCAACCCGACCTCATACATCGACAGTCTCCACATCAAGCTATAGACATCATGTGCCATGACTGCCACATTATTCAACATTATTCCAGAATCGATCCCTCTTCGTTTCCGCTGAAATCCATAGCCCTCGGCAGCATGGCTGTTGGCTTGAGAGCTGTGAGCACCTTACTGGTAGAAAATTAATATGGAACACCTATTAGATCTATTAGGATACTTGCTAAGCGGAGGCTTCTTCAAGGTCATCGCAGGTTCTTTGAAGCTCCGCGATGGATTGGAACTGAGGTGGACATGATTTTCCCAGTCTGCCTGGCGCGAAGCCCAGTGTTTACTGCATCTTCATATTTTTTCGGATTTTTTTTGAGATCTTTTCAGCTCTCCGAGTTGTTGCAGGCTGTGTGCCTTTTCCAAGCCCATGCTTGGGACAAGGATGGCCACGAGGCCCTCCCACAACACAGTTGGCCACGAAGTCGTGTAACGAAGCTGTGCAGAGCCATCTGTTCCGGTGACGCTTTGGAAGATTTGGAAGGCCATTGGCATGACGACAATGAGCGCTTTGGACACCACAGCTGCGAATAGCTCAGCAATTTGAACACATGTTTACCATTTTTTACCTTTGTTCCTGGCATTGGTTCTGTGTCAGTTCAGAAGGATGCATATTGGCAGTTCCACGCTTTGCTCCATATTTTGACCCACTTTAAAGTTGGGGGAACCGGCACTGAAACACATAGGCTCTGAACGCAGTTCGATTTTTGTCTCACTGAAATTCAGAGCATTCGAGCAATAGGCATATGAATTCATGATATCATATGCAACGAAAAGTAGATGTAAATCTCAAGAAATAGTTTCAATAACATGTAAGTGTACATGCTCTGCATAGTGTACATATGAATACACATGATACATGTGTAAATTTGTACATCTAAAGTGATGGGCGCAGAACGGAGGCATTGAGGCATTGGTTTCACATGCACTGTGTCACCGAGGTGGCCCAGGTTAAGCACCTCATGGGTGGAAAGGATGCGGCAGATGTGGCAGCCTGGGCTCACAAGGCTTCGATCAGATTCGTTGATCGCTGCAGATTTCGATTTCTCTGATTTTCTCAGATTTCCACAGGTGAACAAGAAGTACCCTTGGACCACTGAGCTGCACTTCCAAAGGCAGCCTAGTACCAGGCAGAGCGAAATATCTTCAAACATCTTCAAATATGATTTTCAAGACGACCACAGTACGTTTTCACAAACGGTCTGTTGAGGTGTGACAAGGCGCAAATTGAAAACTGCAACGACAACAAGTGGTGCACTAAGTTGGTTCAAAACTGCACCGACGAACATGAACAACATTTGAACAACCATGAAATCCCTTGAAAAGATATGACAAGCCTTGAACAAACCAAAATAAACCAAAATAAACCAAAATAAACCAAAATAAACCAAAATAAACCAAAATAAACCAAAATAAACCAAATATATGTCAGTGATTTCACATGTCAAACTTTGCTGGGCTGAGGTGCTTGATGAAAGCCATCCTTTATTTCTACGGCCGGCTCACAGGTTCGACCGAGTTAGGGGACTTCTGTGGCCGACGAAACTTCTGTGACTAAGCCACTAAGCGCAGGCAAAAACCTGGTTGACATTACTTGGTGCGAAGCTCAAAACTCTCTGAAGTGCATAACGTATCATAACGACTGTGTTTAAGTCGTGCTTCCATGGTGCTCCAAGTTCCCAAGGTATTTTTTTTTAATTTCAAAATTGTTTAAATGTTTAAGTCGTTTTATGCTACGTTGATCTACGTTGTCTGTCTCCGAGTCTCTGAGGCCAGACGGAATCAAACTGACCGATGCTGACTGCCTGAAGTACTTGATCAACCTTTTAGGGGTGCGCAGTGCGGTGCTGCGGTGCTGCGTGGCATTTCTCCAGAGCACTGGGCCCAACTGGGCCCAACTGGGACTCAACTCAGTTCACAGGACATGGCCCAACCATTGCACTTCGGCACGGCGGACACAGATATGGGCCGCAACATTACGGCAGGGGATCCACAATGATATCACTGAGTGCTGCATGCTGCTAAGCGCTGCTAAGCGCTGCTAAGCGCTGCTCAGCGCTGCTACGTCACGTCTGATAAGCTGACAGTTTTTCTGCCTGGGCAAGGTCTTGTTTAGGGACAAAAAGACCACCCTCTATGATGCTTGAGACTCAGTATGGATATGGCCCACTCCTAATAGGTGTGAAGCAAAGCACCTGGAAAAGCACCTGTGTCAGGTCTGGGACAAAGAGCTCACCCAGGCAATGCATAAAGAGCTTTTGATTTTTTGAGCTTTGAATCTTTCAAACCTCTTACAATCTTTCAATTGAATTGGCAAATTGGCAATCATCCGCAACCATCCCGTGCAGAGCGTCATCAAGAACGAGCCACACTTTTGGTGGGGCGGCTGGACTCACGTGCAGCGCACAAGGGTCGAGCGGGGTGGCCCAAGCCCAATTCGTCACTGTTTGAGTTGTGGTGTGGCGCTGACTCAACGATTCACCAAGATTCACCTTAAGGTACGAGCAGGACAGCGAACAGTTTAAGAAGGCGCAGCCTATGCAGCTGTCTCAACAGTTCTCAACACCTGAAGTGAACTTCTGCAGATCATGAAGCAACTTTCGAGATGTCAAGGAGCACGAGCTTCTCTTGAATCGTTGGGCAGACGAGTCGGCAAAGTTCATGTGTAGCTCTGTCTACAAGTGCCTTGGACGCAGCAAACCTTCGTCGTACTGTTTGAACATGTTTGAAATATCCATCTACAGATTCTGTACAGATTCTACAGCACCCATTGTCACAATTATTTGCTCAACTCTGACACTGCAGGAATCCAATCACCGGAAAGCAGATCACGGAAGAGCTGGACCAGAACGGTGTTTTCAAGTGTGGTCCAAAGAGACAAAACAATGTTCGAACAACAATTTCTTTGTATCACTATGTATCACTTCAAATTTTTATCCTTCTTGACTTCTTGGTCTGCGTACCTGGTGGCATAGGCTCAGTGAACAGCTCTACGATGTGTGGAAGCGGGAAATGTTCTCGAAAATGCTGGTGGAGACCTTACTGGTACCATCTTGTCACCCTGAGACATGTGAGACCTTGTTGCTTTGCAGTCCACAAGCTGTGCTGATTTTCCCAAAGAAGTATTTTAGAGTCTATTTAGATCTATTTAGAGTATTTCTGCAATTGCCGTTGATAATCAATTACATTCAATTACCGTTCTTGTGGTCGTCTGCCACCAGTGCAATAATCCTTTGGAAGCTTCGAACATCTGAATCACACTTGCTCCAATAGGTAGCGGGTGCACGTATTGCCATTGTGCTGAATTCCATCCTCCACCACCGCGAGGCAGCTGTTTCAGTATGTTTCATCTTGCTTCTATCGATCAAGAGATTGATGAGATTGGGCAATTATGGGCAATTCCTGTGTCGCATTCCTGTTTGCTGCATCAGTTTTTCAAACCTTGACAGGGCCAGCTGCATGCTGGCACGGCCGTCAGCCACCTGGAAGGTGAGGAAGAGGAGGAGGCCTGTGGTGAACTTCTTGAAAGTTGAAGCTGTTTCAATATGTTTCAATGCTGACATGACTTTGAGGTACCTTCGAGGGTGAACAAATATCAGTTTGAAAGTTGGACGCTACGACTCATGAATACTCATGACCCACGTTTTGAAAAGGCGTCTTGCCACAAAGTGTCACTTCTCTGAATGATTGTGCCAGGAAAGCAGCAAGGCAAGGTGTTTGCTCAGAATGTCGAGTATGTACGAGTAAATGAAAAGTGCCTTCAGCCGGTTATTGTGACACTTGTGACACTTGTGACACTTGTGACACTTGTGACACTTGTGACACTTGTGACACTTGTGACACTTGTGACACTTGTGAC
>Ga0126342_10009398_pt1 | contig 17524 bp, 10 predicted proteins | sample Cyp1metagenome_FD_92528 | JGI IMG/M metagenome (GOLD analysis project Ga0126342, IMG submission 92528) | Coral microbial communities from Lord Howe Island, Old Settlement Bay, Australia - Cyphastrea 1 metagenome | ecosystem: Host-associated > Invertebrates > Cnidaria > Coral ... | reverse complement strand
TTTAATTTAGTATTAGGGGTAAGCTTCGAACTGCCATTTTTGGCAATATTTTAATTGCGTTATATAAGGAAATTTAATTAATTAATTAACATGACTTCGATTTGGTTCCCTAATAATAAATACTCCCCTAATACTAAAAACTACCTGCCGTGTTTTGTATTAGGGGGGGGGGGTTTAGTATTAGGAGGAAGGGATTAAGTTGGCTTGGCTCACTCTTGAAGGGAAAATGACATTTGGATAATTTTGGCAATTTTGGGTGTTGGACAAACCATCGCGTCTGTTGGGTGCCAAACTTTGACTTGCATTTCTCAATAATCGACCTGGAATGGCGGTTGCATAGTTGTGAACTTGACGTTACAATGCAAGGACACCACTTACTTCCAGTCATTTGAAGTGTTATTTATTTAATATTATTGTTTGGATCGGTTGAGGTATTCAGAAGTTGTGGGTTTGCAGGGTCCCCACTTGATGGTTCAAACATGTCCAAACATGTTCAAACTGTTCGAACAATTTTCCTTTTTTGGTGGCTACAAATCAATCCAGACGGTTAAATGTTTGATAGTGGTTGCTTGATATTTCTACTTTGTTTACCTTACCAAAATCAAAACTTTTGACTTACTGACCTTTATTTTGAATTACAAAATATAACAAATAAAACTGCATCAAACATGTCCTATGTTTTTTGGGGCCGGAACTTCATTGGATGTTGAACTTGGGCCCAATCTCACAGATTCCAGTTGCCCAGGGCACTTTGGTGGCCCTGCTGCCGCACATTCGTTTCTTGCAGCGCAACGTGGCAAAATGGGGCTGGGATAGAGGTCAGTACCAAAGACGAGTACCGAATCAAATCATATTCTTAAATCTCGGAAAAATATCACCACCGTTTTTGTGAAATTAGGAAAAATATCCCTGTATGTTTGGTCTGGGAATTTTCCCACCACATTTGGCCTTTGGGTGAAAACTGAAGACTTCAACAACGTTGTTCCATGACCATCCCAAACAGCGAAATTTCCGTGTTTGACATTTGACAGGCAAATGTTGGGGTGCAAAAAATTGATTTCTTCAAACTCAAACCATGCCTAAATAATCAGTTGTAACTCAAATTTTGGACGTTCATGACCCCAATTTTGAGTTTTTTTTGGAACATTGACCCAATGATCGCTGCAATGTGTCGATTTCTTTGGGTCAAGTGGGTCAAGTGTCACCCATTTCCGTCACAGCCAAATTGTAGGAACCATCATCCCAGTTGGTTGTTCCCTAAAGTTGGTTTTGTGTTGGGTTAAAAACGTGGTTTTGGAATGCCTCTTGGAATGCATTGGTTTCAACAGTTGATCCCAAATATTTTCTAGGCACTCAATGACTCAAGTACGCCAGATGCGTCGTTGACCAGCGCCCGCCCAGTTTGGCTCAGGTATGTGGCTCAGAAAAGCATTGTGGCAGGACGGGTGGAAATATTTAGGCTTTATGCTCCCAGCATTCGGCCTTGTTGAAAGATCGAAAATTCAAGCCTGATATACTGTATAGAAGGAAAACGGTATCTTCAAATCCACGAAAAAATCATTTGACTCCCAAACAAAAAACGTTTGCAGATCCAAAGATTTTGTTTTTCAGGATTGGTGTAAGGGAGAATTTTCAAGAAACACTGCTGCTTGGTGGTTTGGAACTTTTTTTTCCATATATTGGGAATAATACTCCCATTTGACCTATATTTTTCAAAGGGGTTAAACCACCAACCAGACTATTTGTGTTAAAGAATGGTTCCGAGAGATTTTCCTTCAATCCCATGTTTTCCATCATACATGCAAGCAGTGCAGGAGCAAAGGCAAGCGGAACGGGTGTCTTTGGTCGCAACGGAGGGTTCGTGTAACGATGGAGGGTCATGGATGTAATGCCATTTGTTTTTGCAATTTTTTGATATTGTTTGATAATGTTTGAAAAATCAATGGTATACTGGTATACCCTTTGGGTTATCTTCAGAAGATTCCTTTAGTTTCCATCGTGGGTTTGTCTACCAGGATGTAAAACTAGTCATAATAATAATAATAAGAATAATAATAATAATAGTAATAATAATAATATATAGGTCATCACCAATCATGGTAGAAGCAATTATCCAGATAACAGTTGGTTAACTGCTTTGAATTTGGTAAATGGTTTAAACATGTTTGAGCTCAGGTCATAGTGCAACCGTCCATATTCTTCCATATATACTATAGATTCCCTAACAAATATAGATCCATGTTTTTGTATGCGTCAAACGTCACGGAATCCTTACTCTGTGGTAATTTAACAAGATTTAACATACATATCATGGTCATTTTCCATTTGTAGACTCTGTAGACTATATTTATGGATGATTTACCCATTGAAGATGGTGATTTTCCATAGCTATGTTAGATTCCAGAGGGTATGTATACATAATTATGAATGAAGAACATAGGTTTGTCTGAAGAAAAAGGGCTAACCCTAAATCCACTGGTTTGTCGATGTGTTGTACGGACGAGCACATTGCTATTTTGTTCATCGTATACTTACCCCAAGAGGACGCTAAAAAGTGCCCAGCTATAGCTTACCTGAAGGTGCAGTTGAGGTCATAAATGGAATTAAATGGTATACCATCACAGTACCATCACAGTCCGAGATATCCAAATTATAGGGTTATTACCATAGCTACACCCAATAAAAAACCTCAACTGCAGTTGTCCGTTGATTAATGTTGGTCATTATAATCCCAATTAACAATGGTTTTGATTTCCATGAAGCCCAGTGAACCCAGTTCAACTTGCGCCAACTTCGCGATTCCGACACCGGGGTCGGGGCTCACCCCAGGTGCAAGTGGAATTCCCCGGAAAACTCTGTGACGCGGCGGCGCCCAAAGAAGGCTTCCGCCAGCTACGGGCCATGGCTCTCTTCGCGCGGGGACTCAGAGATGGTGAGCTAGAATTCACCGATCAATGTGATGCAGATATTTGCTAGTACGTTGATAAACATTGTATATTTATATATAATAAAATAAATATACATGTTGCATGTATATATATATAGTTATTTATTTAGTTATATATCAGCTTAGATATAAATTTGATTACGTTTGATCATGTTTGATAGTTGTTGATCATATTTGATTATTTTTGATATACTCTACCGATCTGTACCGAATTGTTATAATAATATTCATAACAGAAATATTGATATTCGTAGTATTAGGTTAGATGTTGTACCAGTGTTGTTTGGGTCTTACGGTGGGTTGCACCACCTGGTTTATTAAGGCAAGCAGTATCAATGGGATGAGGGGTACGTTTCATGGATCAAAAGTTCGTGTTCCCCTATGGATTGCTATGTAACAATTCTTGGATTCCCAATTGACAATGGATTTGACAATGATCAATTGTCAATTGTGGTTATCCTGGATCAATTCAAATGTACGTTTCAACATTTATGATAGTAACAATAAGTGTGTTTTGCAAATAGAGGACAACTTTTTTGTTTATGACATGTAGACGTGTGGGATTCGCAAGAGCACCGTAAGTTTTGGGAAACTTTGGCGGTTTTACATCTCTGGATGATTCTTCACCCTTTTGAATGTTATACGTTGCTCACGTTTTTCCGTTTCATGTCCAGGCTAAGATTACACTCACCAGACGACTAATGGGTCCAAACATCTCAAAATTGTCACCGTGAAAGTGACTTGATATATTATATATACAATACTATGTATATCATACATAGTATATTTTGTTGTGTCCTTTCTATATACTATGAATCTATGTACTATGTACATGTAGATGTATTTGATTGTATCTTTTAATTTCTAATTTATTTATGAATTATATTATACCCATATGCTCCATGTATGCAATGATTTACCAACATTTGCCCTAAAAATCAAGCAAATGTAGGTAAATATACCATACATGGAGCATATGGGATATATATATATATTATGTATATATACACCTCCTATCATATATATATAGTTTGTGGGAACCTTTACTTCCCCTGGAGGTGACCGAAAGGTTGAAGGAAGTGGGTATCCACTTTCCTCAGGCGGGTGAAGAGTTTTCCGAGTTTTCCCAGGTAAATGATTTAAAAATTAAGATTGGGATTTCTATAACTATCAATCATATATATATATATAAGATATTAATGAGATTTCACTATCAAAGATAGGATATCATTGACGTAAATGACGGTTGCTGATCATTAGTTATATTTCACGGGGCTTGCCCTAGCATTCTGGGGGAAAGCTCATCCATCATGGGAATCCCCTTTTTTCTCGGCGATCGGCAGAAAATGTTGGATTTTTTTTTTCACTCCATCAATGGGATTCAACCATCAAACTCAAACTAATCGGACATGTTTTTTTCTTTGCATAGATATGAGTGTCTTTGGCTTGTTTGGCTATCCCCTAATTTAATCTAATTTAGTGTTCCATTAAAATTCTTTGTTTGATGGTACTCGTATATTATCTATCAGAAGCCAAAAAAATGCAGATGGGTGGAGCTCACGGCCTTGGTCCATCCCCATGGTAAAATTTTATGACTTTCCATATGTTGGGAAAAATCATCCCAACTGACTTTCGCATATTTTTCAGAGGGGTTGAAATCACCAATCAGGTTTTTTTTTTTTGATAGAGAAAACCACGGGAAAAACCATGGAATTGTTTTTTTTGCTACCATATTTTCAGGCAAAGCCGGATGGCTCTGTGAACGTGTTGCGGGGTTCGTATGTGAACATGATGCAGGCCACAAAAAAAGTACCCCCTGGTAGTCTAAGATGTGGAAATTGACCCTGTAGATGATGTTCCCATAGAAACAGCAGATTTTTATTTGATTTTCCAGCTTGCCATATGGCACCAGAGGGTTACTCCATTAAAAGCCATTCATCACCATTAGTCACCAGTATAAATCATTATTAACCATCATTACTACTGATTAACCATTGTTATCCATCATTAACCATCATTAAGTCCCATGAAAATGCAACTAAACCTATTTTATTCTATGATTTACCTATATGAGAAGTGATGTCTTTTTGCATGTCGCCTTAAACGGTCACGCTCCAGGAGGTTCTGGCCCGAAAGGATCCGTCTGACCAACCCAGATCCGGAGGGAACCAACTGATTAGTTGATTGCTTGGGGATTACTCAACAAATGAACTAATCAGTTGGCTGTGCTGGGATAAAAAAAACATGACCATATCATCTACTGTATATGAAAAATGAATGGCTATAGTGTTATAATACTACCCTCTGGTAAACTAACATTGCTATGGAACATGGCCATAGAAATAGTTGATATACCTATTTAAAATGGTGATTTTCCAGTTCGTCATGTTAGTTTACCAGAGGGTACCTGGTTTTCATGGGGATTATGAAAGGCTACTGTGTTGGGATTATATGGATAATTCAGCTTCGCAAGAAAAAACGTACCCCGTATACATCAAAAGTGCCTTGGTACACTTTGGTACTGGGGAAATGTCGAGTTACTAGGTGTTGGAGGTGTGTCCATCCGCTTGCAATCATATCCCCAGGTTTGTTGCGTGTCGATGGAATCCGTAGGGAACATCCCCAGAAATGGCCATTCCCCATTGGAAAGTGGATGCCCGTTTCAAATTCAGCAACCATCTCAGTTTCACCCACTGACTTGACCCCACAACCATCCACTTTCATGGCAATCTACAATTGGATTTAGTGCCAGTTTTTTTGCAAAATCATCCAATCTTCTAGCATCCCAGTTCCTGGTTACAGAAAAAAAAAAAAGCAACTCTTGTTGAAGTTTCAATGATATCCACATTCGGGATTTTTCCATGAAAACCCTCCATTTCTGGATGGATTTTCCCATGAAAATCCCAAAGTTTTAATGATTGTCGCCTCCTGGCCTAAGAGCTTGAACTCCTGAGGGTTTGGAAGAAGGGGCACTGGATTTCACAGCGAGTGGATGGTGTCATCAGGCTGGAAAATGCGGCGAAAAGGCCGTGCCAACATTGGGGAAAAAGACATAAATCATACCATCTATGGTGAACTTATCTAGAAATACATCACCATTACCTAGGAAAATGCATCATAAACAAACAATGATCTGACAAATCACCAACTTGAGACAAATCACAATGGAATATTGTTTAATTATGGAATATTCTATTACCATTTATTTATACGGGTGATTTATTTCTGGGTGATTGTAGGTGTGAACATAATATACATGGATGACTTGGGTGTGGGATGTATGGCCAGTATCGGGGACTCGTCCAAGTTTGGGAGGCACTCAAGGTCTTGACCCACAACCCACCGATGCAATCTAATTATATTATATATAAAGCAAACATATAGGATATGAATACGCAAATACGCAATAACATATGGATTGCAGTATTTTAAGTAAATGTGGGGACACAAACCCCCACACCTAGTTGCGAAGATCAACCCCATTCACGAGCCTGTTTGTATAGCCAACTTATGCCAACTTGAGGTATAGCCAACTCGGTAGTGGGGATACCCTCTGGAAATCAAAGGTGGCAACGGAACATCACCCATTTATAGATGCTTTTCCCATGAAAACCACACCAACGGAGTCTTCGGAATTGCGCCAGGAATGGGTTGATCACTGGAAGCAAAGGTAGCCAGTACGTGCCTTGGACGATGGCGGGAAGAGTCGTGGAGGATGAAGAGTCAACATCATGTGGTTTCACCGTTTCACCCGCCATTTTTCACACCATCCCCACAAGGTGGTGCCCCAGTGAGCGATTCATCGCTAAGTTGGTGCATAGCTAACTCCAATAACTATGATTTATGGTAGATACTGTATATCTTTACTTACTATGGTTTATAAACCAACAAACATAACTGGGGGGGTACCACCTTGCAAGTCATCACCCATTTTTTTTGGTTGGGATGTCAATCAAAAACCAAATGGTAGGTTGATGGCGTTGGCTTTACCACATTGCTATACATTACTTATATAGAGGAATGCTTGAACATCCGGGTTAGAACTGAGGTTTACAGTAAGCATCCAGCGAAAGCAGCGAAAGCTATGTAGGCCGATAATCCTATATTGTAATTCACATGTTTAAAGCAACAGTCTTTCCGGCACAACGGGATATTCTTTTTTCGATAGGTGGCATCCTGCCATGGGATTGGTTAGCTGCTTCCCTACCACTGGTCCCGGCTTTCCATCCTCCAACAATCCCCTTAGATCCCAACTGTGTTTGCTGTCTATACATCATATGTATTAGACGCTTATAGATGAATATACCTACTTCCTAACCACCAATCCGAAATTAGATCCAAAAAAAGTAATCTCAGTCTCAAACATGCTTAACTCTGACATCTGACATAAACGGATGGATCCAGTTTGGATCAACCATGATCACTTTATCCTCTCAGATCCATTCAGGAAGTGCAGTGGAGCGATGGCACGGTCACCACTTTGCCGGAGACCAAGTTGAAGACCCCACACCTCTGGCGCAGCGGCGAGGCGGGTGGTTTCCACCCAAACTTGACAGCTGAGATCTGCTCATCCAGACATTTTATCATGGAACCCGGGGGGGGTGTAAGTAGCTTATCATATAAAGGCACATTTCGAAGTCAAAAGAGCAAAAACCTGAGGGGTATGGGGCACTTTTGGACGTTCAGATGTCGTTTTGCGTGGCAGGTGGAGGGGATTGTGCACCTTGTCAAAAGTGAGCAAAAAAAAACGTTAGGGTTTTGTAGCAGTTTCCACCTACAACCACCACTACACTACACTAACGACAGCTACAACTACAACTACAACTACCATTACCACTACATTACACTACAATCCACTCCACTTCACTACACTACACTACACTAACGACAGCTACAACTACAACTACAACTACACTACATTACACTACACTACTCCATACTAACTACACTACACTACATTACACTCCACTTCACTACACTACACACAATTACACTGCACTCACTACAACTACAACTACAGCTACAGCTACAACTACAACTATACTACATTTCACTACTCTACACTAATTACATTACACTACACTAACTACATTACACTACATTACACTACACCACACTACAGTATATTACACTACACTACGCTCTACACCGCACCACACCACACTACACTAGATTAGACTAGACTACACTACAGCACGCAACACTACAGCACACTACACTGCACTACTCTACATTGCACTACACTCAGTACACCACACCACAACTACATCTGCAACTGCACCATGCTAATTACACTACAACTACAACTGCAGCTGCACTACACCACACTACATCCAGCATTTGTGGAAGAGTTGACCACTGCAACCATTGCAACCACTCCAAAGAACACAACTCCAACCACCTTTCGGTCCATCAGTGGATTCGCTCTGCAATCCGTGCGTCACAACAACTCACCTCTCCTATAGTGTCCTATCTTTGAAACTTCTGCCACCGCCTTGCGCGGCAGCACTGGTAAACCATAAACATATAACATTAGAATAAGTAGTTTTTATATCATATACACACATATTATGATCTAAAGCTATAAGCCTAGCTGGGTTTCTCCAAACATGGAGGGACGTCAAAAAAATCGAACGTGGTAATCTGAATTTCAAGTCGGAGAAACTCCTAAATGGGTTGGGCCAAACTTGGGAATATCATCAAAAATAGTTTGTTTGTTTTTTTTCGATAAACATATATGTCAACCCTATAGGATACGATAGGTGGTCTAGTCATTTTTTTGTGTTTTAAACCATCCATTTTGGCTGTCAAAATGATGAGCCTCTGGGCTGGAAACATACAAATGGTGCCGACTTTGGGTCAAACTTGGTACCACCCCAACGGGTCCCCAATACGCGAACCGATGGTGGGATGAAATCACATTTTTTGCTGGTTGAATCCCGATTTTGTTGTTGAAAATTGCATCCGTGTCAGGCTGTTGAAGTTTTTGACCTGTCAGGCGAGATGGCCAACGGTTTTTTTTGAACGGTACGACAGATGGGACATTTAAGGGTTAAAACATGATAGAAATCTACTATGTGATGCCATTATAGTTTACATCTATACTGTCTATACTATATTGATCTATATCACATGGGAAATTGATGTACCAACCGTTCTAGTTGAGGTTGTTTTATCGATATATTAGGGATATCACAGGATATAGATGACCAACACTGGGGAAAAATGGGATATCTGGATGAAATATGATACAACGGGCATTGACGGAACTAGATGGGATGATATAGGAATATATAGGATAGAATTGGCATTCATGGAATGGAATGGGACATTTGACCAACAATTTGACACTTGGATGCATCTGAAAATGGGACCTCCAAATGGTTTTGGAAAGGGGACATGATGATAACCATCAAATTTTTAGGTACACTATTTTCAAAAAAACACAATAGATTTTTTCAACCACCAAAACTAATGGGTATAGTAGAGTGCGTGTTTTCAATAAAGTCCGATGTCATCCTCAGAGATTTGGATTTCACCATCAAGAATAGCAGCGATCAGACGATCGCGTTTTAGGCTCCGGGAACTAAATCATCCTCCAAACCAAGGGGGGCAAGAGCTTGCCGAGGGTCGTTAGCCAAGTTGGTTTAGCTCAGTTGGACTTCACGTTTGGGTTCATGGTCCCCTTCCGGTGATCAAACGCGGCTGGAAAATCCAGGGATGCGGTTCCCCGCAAATTCCACTTAGTTTAGATTTCCCGGCCACGTTACCGCAGGGTCACCATATGGGAGTTTCCATAAATGGGAGTACCCAACAATGGATGGTTTATAATGGAAAATCCTACTAAAATGGTATGACTTAGGGGTACCCCGGCCGCCAGGTGGCATCTATCGAAAGGCCCTTGTGGCGCAGAACTTCGACAAGACAGCGAAGATCAAGGACGTGGATGCGATGGTCGGAAGGGGTTGATTCTTCTAGGGGATTGGGTGAAAGAACCACTTTAGTCACTAGATATTATGGGTTTTGACGAGGATTTAAAGGGGATTTCACCAGCAACTATACTTCGCTCAGTTTAGTTCACGAAGAGATTTCTCATTTGAGTTCATGGTAACATATGGTAACTAGAAGTGTAATTAATGGGTGTTCAGCCAAGACTGCTGGGCCCCACCTTGTCGGCTTGATGCATCTTAAGACTATCGTTCATGGGTCCAGCACTCTTGTCGCGGGTGGAAATCGCTCCTGCTCCAGCTGCGATGCCGGGAAGATTGGAATAAAAATGGCGGCCAGAGCTAGAGATTCCATCAGCTAGGCTTTGCATGGCTCTATTATAGCATTTAGCTTGTCCTAAGGCCTTTTGAAGACAACTTTGCTGTTCGAAAGCAGCTTCTAGATTTTAGCAGTTTAGCCAAGAACTTCCAACAGTTAGGCTGTTCAACACCGGGCCAACCTGCAGACTATTCCCACCACATGTTGGACGGGCTTGCACAAACAAGTGGATATTTGCAGGCGTGCAATGGCAACATATTTTGCCACAAATCTGGGACTTATTCTCATTCCTGCATTCCCGGCAACAAAGCTTGCAGTATCGAGAAAGAAGATGACAATCACAGATTCCACTAAGTTCGATCCCCAAAAAAGAACATCGACACATCCATGAAAATCCATGGAAATCCATGGAAATCCATGGGAAAACCATGCCATCCCATGCCATCCCATGCCATCCCATGTGACCCGATTGTTCGGACCGCCTCCCATGGACAGCCATGGCGTCGCTACACATCGGCAGCTGGAGCGGTTTGCCCATGCGCTCCTCCGACGATGCCTTGCGCAAGAAGCGCGAGGCACGTGACAAGGCGCGAGGCACGTTCGAGTTGTTCCCCTCGGTGATATGGGAGTGCATCATCGAAGTAAATGGGGAATTTTCCAGCTAGTCATGTTTGATTGATTTTGATTGTATGGAGGGTAAGTGGTGAAAACAAGTACCATGATATGGGTTTCTCTGAAAAGAAGGTACTCCGAGTCCAATGTTTTAATGTTTTGGAACCTAATTGTCTCATTGAAAAGGACTATTTTGCGGTGTATCCCATTTGTCGGGCGCACCCATATGTTACTATAGGTCATAGGTATGCCTGGGTATATCCCATACATAACTTGGCCTAGAATATGATGAGGATGGTGGTGATGATGGTGGGGATGTGGATAATGGGATTTGGGTAAGTTGTGTTGCGACCTCACTAGCCGATGTCACAATGGGATTGGGAGGGAGCTTGCAGATGATCATAGATGATCCATGTAGTATGTATAGATTAGATTAGATTGGATTGAATTAGATTGGGTTAGATTGAGTTAGATAGGACAGGATAGGTATACATATATATAATATATAATATAATATATATATATATATTTATTCTATATAATAGGTATATAATATAGTTCTCACCATCTTTTTCTTCGCATTTTCTTCGCCCTTTCTCCCCGCTGCCGAGGCTTTGGTGGCGGAGGTCGCTGCCTTGGATGAGAGGCCCAAGAGTCGAGAGACGCTGATCAGGCGGCGGCGGAGGGGCTGAACGATATGGGTTTCGTAGTGGGTTAATAGTAGGATATTAATATGGGAAATGGTTAGTATACGGTTGATATGGGATAATATGGGACAATATATGGTAAATATATGGTTATATGGTTAATATGGTAATATGAAATATATTGAGATACTAAATGCTAAGTAATACTATTCCCATAGTGTTTTTTAGTACACAACAGGAATGATATGGGAATATGGCAATGATTTATTTTGATTTATGAAATAGATTGAAACACATGTGGTGTTTTTTTTTGCTCAGTGCAACCTTGAAACTCCAAAAAACATGGTTGGCCTCGCGACCAATTTGGCACAGACCAGACGTGCTGTCTATATAATTGCACATGAGGACAATAGATACTGAGACATCATATTAACTTATAGATTTATAGTATATCCATTATAAATCATTATATCTAGGGTATATCAATAATAGTTCATCATGTGTTTCATCCTGTTTCGAGCAAACTTCGCCTTGAACTTGCCCCCACGTTCACTTTGAGGCCAAACCACCATAGTGATGAAACATTTGTTTCGACATTTTTTTCTGTTATAGATAAGAACATTCCAACACATATAACATCACATAATATAATTTAAGTCATATATATTATTTATCCATATCCTATCGTTATCAGATGTCATTTACGGTATTGGGCCGCCAAGATAGGTACTGTAAGTTGGTTTGTAACTACAATTGCTACGGTGGATATACGGCTGAATGGGCGAATACAGATCAATGTGTGACTGGCTTGGCTGACTTTGTAGCAATTGTTGGTGGAGCTGTTGTTGGACAAATTATATGGTGATTGGGATATTGTTGTCATTGTCGAACCATGTTGAACCCCAACAAATGTATATTGAACCACATTGAATGTTATAATTTGTAATGTTGAACCAGATTTATTATTCTTGTCATTTCACAAAAAACATTTCGTCACTTTTTTCAATGTTTCAATCTGGCTCAACCACGTAGAATCCCAAGAAAATGATGTGTTTACAACTCCCATGTTTGATGCTCAAAAAAGGAAACATGGGATTACTTGGGATGCTGAAAAAACCTCCTACTGTAGGGTGGATCATCCACAACAAATCCCCATGATGTTTTCCCAATTATTTGTTGCTGATTTCCCCACTTTCGATGGTAAACACCTTACAGTATCGCATATCCACATCTATTATTTGGGTTTACCATAATATTACTATCGGTTGGAACCAGTATGGTTTAACAATGTTAGTATGCCACTACCATTTACGGTTAGTCAACCAGTATGCGACTGGAACTAATGATATGCCATTACCATTTATGGTTTAACATGTGATACTGGTTTTACAATCCAGTATTTGGGTTTCTCTGAACATAGCACACCCCGATTCCCATGGTTGGGGTCTTGTGTATCCCTTTGGGTTAGTATATGATTCGTTGGTCAAATGCCCACAATTTGTGGGTTAATCCTCCATTTTGGCAGATTAACATCCCACGATTTTCTTGGCAAGATCTCCTATGTTTGTTCAAATTCTCCATAAATTTGTGGGGGTGAAGCTTGTGAATCAAACATCCCATTTTGCTTGGTTTAAAAATCATCATTTTTCGATCTCCCACTTTCCATAAGTCGATCAGGTGGAACCTGCATCCCGCCGGTCGCGTGTTGCCAGCCCCTTGGGCGCTGCTTCACCGCAACGCCACGGCGGATTTGGAGGTGACCAATGTGCAGCGCACGGATCTGGACGATCCGGAGAGAGTGGAGGTCAGCCCCAAGATGCTGGGCTTAGCACCTGTTGATGGCTCTAGTGATGCTGGGGGGTGGTGTGTAAAAACCAATGTGGGTCAAACAATGCCATAAACCATGACTGGGAATGGTAAATGTACCACCTATAAAAATGGTGATGACTGGGGATGATGATTGTCAATTTTAGTGGAATTAATATCCATTTACCAGCTATTTTGATCTGTATTGGGGTGCACTAGGTAGGGTTTTGACCCATAGCAACTTGACCGGTGGAGAAAACTACATCCCCATGGTGATTTCAGCCAAGAATCAACATTGACTCTACTACTGACTCTACCAATATCATCTCATGTGCTAAACATAGTATATATATATATATATTCAAATAGTATATATTCAAATAGTATATATTCAAATAGTATATATTATATCTTATTATTATTATTGTTATTGTTATTATTATTATCTACTATTACTTTTATTACTATTTATTATTCATATTATTATTAGGATTATTATATTATATTATTATTATATATATACATATATATATATATATATACAGTATATCCAATATCAACCTTAGCAGGTGGCCCCACTCATGGCATTTTCTCAGGATGTGGGACCGCGAGATGCTGCAGCTCTGCAGCGCCACGCAGCGCGCCGCGCTGTGCGGCTCGCTGCGCGATGGCGGACGCGCCAAGGACCTGGTGGAGCCCTACGTGCCGCTGCGGCCGCCACGTGCGCTGGAGAAGCCGCCCGTTATTCGGACGCTCGGCCGACGCCGGCAGGGCCGGCAACCACCACGAGGTCCTGTAGAGTCATGGGTCATGTCAACCCTGGATTAATAAACCCCAAACGGTTGTTGAATTGGGGGGGTACCATTTAAGTATCATATTGTGACTATTTGGAGGGTACCCCCACATGGTTTATTAATCCGGAGTTGGCATTATCATCGCTATGAGTGATTGGAGTATTGACACAACGATGGTGACTTGGGCATGCACCATTTTAAGAATGTGTTTGTGGAGGTGTGTGTCATTAGGGCGGAAGAACTGCTAACCGGATGCACATCCACGCGCGTTGGAGCATCCGGGAATTTGGTAAGTGGCGATTTTACCACCCAAAACATATCTATCATATCTGGTACCCTCCGGTAATCAAACATGGCTGGCAGGAACATCCATCATTTAGTCCGATGTTGTTCCAACTCATTTGAAACTTCATTGATTGGGGATTTTGCAGCTAGCCATGTCCAAGTACTTGCATGACGATTTTCCTTTTGTAGCTGGCGGGTTCAACCTCAGTTGTCGGTTGTTCCGCTGAGTTGCCAACTAACCATCACCCCAATCGTGAATTTTGTTGATCGTTTCATAGAAAAGGCTTGGTGTTCAGATAAGTCTTGCGTAAAGATCAAGGTTTCTTGAACATCTTTGCTTGAAGCCAGCCCAGTGAATCATGCAGTGAAATCACTTTCGAAGTGTTTGAATTTGTGCACTTGTTTGACTATGTTGTATACTATAACTATATGATAATATACATACATTACATTGCATTGCATTGCATTGCATTGCATTGCATTACATTACATTCCATACATACAGACAGACATACACACATACATACATACATACCTACCTACCTACATACATACATACATACATACATCCATGCATACATACATACACACACATACATACATACATGGATAGGATATACCCACTTGTAGCTACCCCCACTTATATCTGACCCACTCATGCACAGTCCCTATCCATTTCTCATGGAGATTTAGCGAACCCTCCAGTCAAGTGAACCCCCAATAATGATAGATGGTTAAGATTCGCCCCTTTTTTGTTGATTACTGTTCTGCTTCTTGATGGTTGGTTAATATGCCTTTCCTTACTAAACCAGCCCCATTTTTGATCTTTTTTGGGGTTTTAGGGGTTGGCTTCCCTACAAATTACCATGGATCCCTTAGGTATCATCATCAGCTTCCCTCGCCCGCACGCGACCGCGGCTCGGGTTTCCATCCGGAGAACCATCGTGGCACGGTGCGCTTCAACCTGCAACTGGACGGAAGGAGGCCATTTCTGCCATCGGCGCAGGGGACTCTTGGCGTCGGCACCACGACATACTGTTTGTTGTGGGTAAAACAAGGTCATGTTTACCATCCCCCAGTCATCACCATTATATAAGTGGTATAAACATTTATAAACCATTCCCAGTCATGGGTGGTAAACATGACATTGTTGTACGATTCCCAAAGTTTCACCATTTCCAGTTTCATTCATAGGCACATCGCCAAGGATCTCATGGTGAATATCAACCATCATCTCCTGGCTTCACGTGGTGGGTGTGTCTGAAAATGGAACGGTATACTCCCCCATTGCCATTCATCAATAGGGAACCAGATAGTTTTTCACTTTGAATCATCCATGTTCCATGTCGTTTCACTTATATAATCATCAATTTTCCATGGGTTTTCCACACGAAACAACCAGAAAACCCGAAAAACAACGACCGTGGTTTTTTGGCAACCGGCCTCTGCTGGGTTCACCACGGGCGTGGCCGCCTAGGAAGGTGTTCCGGGAGCCAACATTTCTGCCCAGGGGCGAAGATTTGGCCCATTTGGGACAAGGACGGAACAATCCGGGAAAGAAGCGGCACGTAAACGCCAAGATATTCACCAAAAAATGCAAATATTAGTATGATTATGTATCTTTGTGTATATATATGTATAATATGATATATGATTTTGTCTATATGTATCACATATGTATACATTATGTACGACATGTAAAGTGTAAAGATAACGAATCGTCAGACTCACCTTAAATGTTTGTTGATCCGACGGATGGGGAGTTCGAACGGCTTTCTGGCAGAGGTCACAGAGGTCATCATGGCTGCTGAGATGTGTGGCTACCACCATGGTAAACATCATGTATACCCTATGGAAAATCACCATTTTTAATGGGAATAACTTGGTATTATCTAGGAATTATCCATATTACCCACTGGTAAACATACAAACTAAGAACATCGCCATGCTATTAATGGGTAAATCAAGGAACTAAATTTTTAAATGGCAATTTTCAATAGCAAACTGTTTGTTTACCAGAGAGTAACCATGTTTCTTACTTTCAACACATCATTCTCTCCAAAAAAACACGCCATCTTTGTTTCACAACAAACATCAAAGCATCATGAACTAATATCAACCATCACAAACTGAAACAAACCATCATAGACCATCATAATTCCAGACCATCACACATCAGATATAACTCATAAATCCATACCAACCATGATCCACGATCAACATGTGAAATAATATGCAATATTGTTTACATAAACCTTTGTCACATCACCTTTATCGCATGTCAACATGACCCACCACCAACCATCATTAAACCCAAACAAACATAGATAGAAACCCATCGTAAACCATAGTAAATAACAAACCGCACATCATGAAACCAAAACTATACCCTCTGGTATTTTGACAAAGAGTAGGTATGGAAAATTCCCATGTTTATCAATTTTTGATATGTCAACCATCTATCAATCTGCCATTTTCCATCGCTATTTTCCGAATTTCCAAAGGAAATAAGGTTTTCCCTTTATCTTAGATTACCAGATGGTTTTTGTTTAAGACTAGAATCCTATATCATCATTCAATCCTCATTCAATTCCCATGTCAATCCTATTATAATACCTATAATAATAATAATAGATTACCTATCATATCCCATTCATTATTAGGTTACAGTAAATGTTAATTACCTATGATATCCCATTCATTACATACATTACCTATAATAGATTCCTATAATATCCTCATTTTAACGTTAGCAACTCCACGTCTCCAGGAACGCATCATTGCCCCGGAGCGCGCCTATTGCGCCAGCGAGCGCGGCAGCTCCAAGTTCTACGACGAACGACGGAAGCAGCTGCCCGCGTGGAAACCCGCAGGTGCCGCCGCAGCGGATCTTGGGCACATGTGAACTGAATGGAGATATAACGAAGTTGTAAATGGCGAAAGTTCGTGGTTTTTCCTTTTCAAAAAATGGTGATTTTCCAGTTCGTTATGTTAGTTAGTTTACCAGAGGGTAGGGGTTTAATATCAGGTTATATCAGTTATATCTTGTAACCAAGTGTGGTCTCTTTGTCTGTGGGCATTTTTGGCAGTTGAGACTATATGGGAACCATATGGAATTTTATAGAAACTATATAGAAACTATATGGAGATTTCAGGGGGAAAATAGG
>Ga0126342_10009397_pt1 | contig 17525 bp, 15 predicted proteins | sample Cyp1metagenome_FD_92528 | JGI IMG/M metagenome (GOLD analysis project Ga0126342, IMG submission 92528) | Coral microbial communities from Lord Howe Island, Old Settlement Bay, Australia - Cyphastrea 1 metagenome | ecosystem: Host-associated > Invertebrates > Cnidaria > Coral ... | reverse complement strand
TATGCCAGATAGAATGCCAAATAGAATGTCAGAAGATATGTCAGATAGAATGCCAGAAGATTTGCCAGTAAGAAAATGTATAAATGTCATGGTGGGGATCACACGAAGTAAAGTAATTTTTTGATGAGTTATAAACCACAGGATGGTGCCCCCCAGTTATGTTTGTTGGTTTATAAAAAGCTTATAAACCCCATGAAAACTATAGTTATATCTACCATAAACCACAGTTAAGCCACTTATATCTCAACTTAGCTATCTTGGGGGGCCCATCCTCCAAATCCGATATATCATTATATATAATTATGCATTGTAAATCCATCATGGGCTAAACCAAAACCATAGTTTATAACTATCTGATGGTTATACCATCGGATCCTCAAGGTTGTAATGTTATAACATATGTTCAGCCATTGTTATAACATAAGCATTTTTGACTAATGTTTGGGACACAAGAACAACTGGGTTCTTACAATGATTGTTGCATGAATAACTGGAATCCATATACGTCCATAATGGCTTAATATCATAGTCACCACCATTGCTTGTAACTTATAACTATCCCGGTCCCAAAATTAGGATAACCATTGGATTATTACTATCCCAGATTTTGTTTTTATAATTTGTTTAAGATTGGTTGAAACTGTCCTAACTATGCCATAGTTTCTCCATTGGATCTTAACTGTTCCATATTTTTTTTTACGGATTATAGCCATCTCACATATATATATATATATACATACACACACACATATATATATATAAACACACACACACACACATATATATATATATAAACACACATATATATAAACACACATATATATATATATATATTTATATATATATATAAACACATATATTTATATATATATTGATATATATATATATATTTATTTATTTATTTAAACACACACCAAAACCCCCCGGACCAAGGCTTCCAGTCCAAGGCTTCCAAGGCTCCCAGCCGCGGAGGCCTTCGAGGCCTTAGAGGCCTTCGCGCCTTCAGCCAGCTGGTACTTCACCACGTTGCACCCCACGGCGGCCACGAAGCAACTTTCACCCAGGGCCTTCGCGGCGCAGACCACGTCTTTGGTGTACCTCCAAACGGGCCAAAAATGGCCATGGCCCAAGTGGAAAACATGGCATTGGCATTTGTTCTTGAAAGTGGCTAAAACTTACCATAGTTTTCAAGTCTCAAAAATTTCAGCCATAGTTACCATAGTTGTCCAATGTTTTCCATGGATGTTCCCTTACGCGTATGTTGCAGACTACAGGTATCCCATGTTGGCCAACCAAAAAACCATACCGAGATACTGCTGCCACAGCATCTGGCCATCGTCGCTGTTGAGGAACATGAAGCCGGTCTCATGGGCCACCAATAGCCTTTTTTGGCATGGGAACAGTGGAAAACTGGGACCTCAGAAATCACATGAAAATGGTGAAGTTTGAGAAAGTTGGCTTGGAGTGTGATATTGTGAGGATAAAGGTATACTTTCGGCGGTTTCGGGTGTAAGATATAGTTCCCCATAAGCTGATACAAAATTTCGACATATGGGCAGCTTTCCCCCTCATGACTTTGTCAAAAGGCTCCATGAATTTCATGACTGAGAGGCAAAGTAAACTAAGTAACCCTTCCTGATATTTGATTGAATAAAAACAGCCCATGGAAAATAAATACCCTCGGGTAGACTAACATAACTATGGAAAATCACCATTTTTTATGGGCAAATCAACTATTTCTATGGCCATTTTCAATATTTTCAATAGCAAACTGTTAGTCATTACCAGAGGGTAATACTACAGAAACTTTGCGGGGTGCAACGCTTCACATCTGGCTTCATCGACTAAAGCGAGGGCAAGTTCTCTTGATGCAAGTGGCAAGTCCTTCAAAGGCGTCAGGGCTGAAACATTCTCAACCTGAGGTGGAAGATTCCATCATCCGGGCCCTCACATGGTGCATTATATAACGTTTGCCGTAGATAAAAAGGTCTCGAGATGTCTCAAGTCGTCATGCCAGATTTATTTGTTCGCCTTCGGGCCAAATGAATTCCGCCAGCCGATGTCTGGTACCATATCACCTCACCAGAAGATATCCGCCATGCAAATCAACATGATGTGTGGTAAACCAGTAAAGCCCATTCCAATCATTCACAAGTTTGAGGTTTCATGGGTATACTGGTATACTGCTCCTCGAGACGATATGTTTGAATTCCAAAAAATGGCGCAAATGGTCATTTTTTGGATGGTTTATGGACAGTTTATGGTATATGTTTATGGCATTAGTACCACTGCAAACCGCTTCACATCTGACGTCAGGTCTGACTGCTGGATGGTTTCTGCGCCTCGAGTCTCACCGATGTTTTTTCCCTTCCATCCTGGTAGCGATTTCGCGGACATATGGGATCGACAGGAATCTCAGCATGCCATTGCAATTTGAAAGATATTTGAAATGATCTTCCCCCAGAACAAAATTAGCCAATTGATCATCATTTATCACTATGTCAATGGGAAAAATCACGTTTCCATCCTTTCTTTCGCAGTTCAAGGCATCCCAGCGTCCAATCCATCACCCTCACCTGGCCTCCCACAACTTCGCATGTCGTCCATCGAAACTCCACAAGCGCGGCTCTGCGCACGGCGCCCAACACAGCCCTTGCAGTTTGGAGTCCAATGCCACGGTCCAAAGCACCTGGGAGGTCGATGGAGCTTGGGACTGGCAAACATTTCGATGAACGTTTTTTCTCCAGAAACAGCTCAAAAGGCAAAACAATAAGTCATTGTTGTACTGTGTTAATTATTTGGTTTCCGTGGTTTAACGAAAAAATGATCCCATTCCCCTAATCTTATTCATACCATACGGCCAACTTATATAGACAGATCCAATACATAGAATATCCATCGAACCCGAGGCAAGCGCGCGGCGCTTGCGCCTCGAAATCATCCACACGAGACCTAGATATGTTGCTGCACGAGGTGCTGGTAGAAAAATGCTAACATGACTGGGGTTTTTGTTGATGGTATCCATGGCACACCATATATAGCAGCACCATGGATCCTATGGGTCTTTGGAACTTGAGAGAATGCCCAATTGTTTTGAAACTGAACTGATCTGAACTGTCCCCCCCAAAAAAAGGCAACTTGCCACTTCTTAAAATATGTCACATCACTAGCACACAAAAAATTAGTGATATGGAAATTTATGGAACACCATGGAGCCAAACCCAGCAAAAACCATTGGAAAACCTGAAAAACCATCATCACAGCCTCGTTGCTTGGGCCTTGGCCTCTATGGGGGGCATGCTTCAAGTGGCTAGGTCTTAAGGCTACCAAACAGCATAGATTCGAGTCTTGTTTAGTTTTCACCGTCCAGTTTCAGGGGACAAAAAAAGGTTTTGACCCATACCGCTGTAGCAACCAAGTAATTCCCCCAATATCTTGAGCAGTCGTATCCCCAATAATCATCAACCAACTATGGTCTTTTGAACTGTGCATAGCAACCCCCCAAAAAATCTAAAAGGATTCCGAACAGTGTTTCTAGGATTTTAGTTTGATGATATGTACTTCATAGTTCATCATATTTCCCGCAATTTTATACAATGTTCGCATCTTTTTTGGGGGTTGCTACTATAATGACCCCACCAAAAAACAAAAACATGTCAAATATAGGTACATTGTTACATAACATAAGACCAAGATGTTACATAACATATTCAATGATTTTGATGCAGGGATTCCCAACAAATGTGGTAAACCCATCCCATTAAACCAGCCCAGAAAAACAATCCTTTAGGGAATCCTTTTCAATCATCCCAGTCGTAGGGGCTAATCATCCAATGCCATAAACCTCAAACTTGGGGATGCTTTGTTTCATTGGATTTACCCTCTGGTAATTTAACATAGCTATTGAAAATGGCCATTTATAGTGAGTTTTCCCAATAAAAAATTTCCATAGTTTTTTGTTAACGTTTACCAGGCCGGGTACCTCATTACTGGAAACCTCCAAGGATTGTTGGGAAAACCACTGACCGGAGCGGTTTCCAGCATGTGACTGGAAAATGTCAATGAATTTGATGTAGGGATTCTGAATCCCAAGCAAGGTGGGTATTGCAACCAATGCCATAAAGCACCCCAAATTTCACAATGTAAATAGCTGGTATAAATAAACCATTCCATTTAATATGGCTGGTAAAAATGACATTGTTTTACCCACATGCTAATACGATGGTATCATCATCAACCATCATACATCTCATCATTAACCATTGTGTTACAGTAATAATGATTGGCAGCCATTAATTCATGATATATACTAATCACAAAATCACTGCATCATTAGCTATCAGTAATCATTATTACCAATAGTTGATGATGATGATGATGATGATCATGATCATGATTATGATGATGATGATGATGATCATGATGATGATGATGATGATCATGATCATGATGATGATGATCATGATCATGATGATGATGATCATCATGATGATGATGATGATCATGATGATGATGATGATGATGATGATGATGATGATCATGATGATGATGATGATGATCATGATCATGATGATGATGATGATGATGATCATGATCATGATCATGATGATGATGATGATGATCATGATGATGATGATGATGATGATCATGATGATGATGATCATGATCATGATGATGATGATGATGATCATGATCATGATGATGATGATGATCATGATCATGATGATGATGATGATGATGATCATGATCATCATGATGATGATGATGATGATGATGATGATGATGATCATGATCATGATGATGATGATGATGATGATCATGATCATGATCATGATGATGATGATGATGATGATGATGATGATGATGATGATGATGATCATGATCATGATCATGATGATGATGATGATGATGATGATCATGATCATGATCATGATCATGATGATGATGATGATCATGATGATCATGATGATGATGATGATGATGATGATCATGATCATGATGATGATGATGATGATGATGATGATGATCATGATGATGATGATCATGATGATGATGATGATGATGATGATGATGATCATGATGATGATCATGATGATAAATCTTAAGGATTCTTGGCAAAACCCCCAGCATTTCCGCAAGGGACACCACCAGCGCATCTTTGGACGCATATGCCAGCAGCCCTGCGGGCCCTGCGGGGCACAGTGACAGCAGATTGCAGCCGCGCTGGTGCCGTGGCAGTTCCCGGTGCCTTGGAGCCGTGAATCGATGGATTTGGCTTAAAAATACGGGAAAAACGTGGGAAAATCATAGAAAAACCATGGGAAAATCATGGGAAAATCATGGTAAAAATGTGGGAACATATGAGCTCCCGTCAAAACCCTCTTTGCATCTCTGTATCGTTACTATGATCGGTGATCGCTTTTTGGGGGGAGTGCCCTATCACTTTACAGTGTTTCGTGCACATCTCTGACAAACATGTTTCTGCAAAACTACAATGGTCTTCAACCAATTTGACCATAATTCATATAGGAAAACATGGGAAATTTATGAGAAATCATGGAGAAATCATGAAGAAATATGGGAACACATAGGAAAATATGGGAAAATCATGGGAAAATCTAGAGAACCCCCTGGTGTTTCTGCCAATTTTTGGGGGTTTCCTGCCAATTACAATAGGAAAGTTGCGCGCCGCTTGGGGCAAGGGTGACCTTCCACAAGGCTACGTCAACTCATTGGATAAAGTCACCTCCAATTGGAAGATTACATGGTATTTGTTGTTTTCTTTGTGGTTAGCTTCCCCACAAAAAATAAGGTGAATGTTCATTTCCAAAAAAAATAGGTAAAATGAAATTGGAAAGTTAAATCCTATTGTTCTGGAGAGGCTAGACCTTTGCACCACGAGCCCAACAATTATTCAGAATATACAATACATACAATTTATTGTAACTTCAACAACACTTCCAAAACAAGATATCAAGAAGCAATATACTGAGCTATTAAGAATGTAGTGTTCCATATTTTGCCAACCCCTACCAACTCCCCTCAGTTTACATATATTTTAATATGAATTGTCCATATATTTTACCCAACTCCCATCAATTTTGTTGAGCTTGCTATCCCAGGCACAGCCTGGGCTGATCCTCCACGCGCCACAGCACCAACTGCTGCCCGGCCTTCAGCTGATCGTCCAGCTCTGCCATGCGCTGTTTGAAGTCTGCCTGAAATCGTCCGAAATCGTAGGGGAACAGGAAAACTAAAATTGGGGATAAACTTCACAAAGTCATGTTAGGGTAAATCAATCAACATGATTTAAGATATTTTTGGTATTTTATATAGATATATATAGCTACTCATATACATCAATTTAGGATATATTTGAATATATTTGATATATCTTGATATCATCATTGAGGATCCTAGGGGGATACTTAACATTGATTGGTTCAGATGCCTCGCCTGGTGGCACACGTTCCCCTCCGGCATGGGATTGGCTGAGATAGCGGTCACCAGAAAATCCTCAGGCCGGCAGCCATTGGCAGCTGGAGATCCATCATGAAATTGGCAAAAAACAGAGTCTGGTTGGTGGTTTCAACCCCTCTGAAAAAATATATTAGTCAGTAGGGGTTACTATTCCCAATATATGGAAACATAGTTAATGATGATAGTTGATGATACTTAATGATGATGGGTTACTATTCCCAATATATGGAAAAATAAAAAATGTTCCAAACCACCAACCAGTCCAACCAATAGTTTTTAGGCATCCAATGGATGTAGCACTGAAAAAAATGTCACAAAATCCAAGATAAATGTCCGTTCGAAGTTTATTGGCTCTGCCACTTTGCCGGCAGCTCACAAAGCCCATTTCTTGCGACCAACCTTCAATACCTTCCTGGTTAGTCTAGATCTCCCTCAAAATGGCCAACGCAATGCCAATACACAATCCATAACCACCAGCTTGTTGGGCCCCCAAATGAAAAATGAAAACCAAAAACGTGCGTCGTGTCCTTCCAACCAATCAAAATCATTATTGGGATGATGAATGAGGTTATTTCCATCATCCCATTCATCATCCAAATAATGATCTCAGCAACACATTCTTGCAATGATGTTCCCAAAAAGTTCCCAAATGTCATCCCAGTAAACCAGGATTTTCTCATGAGTTTCCCATCGTTTCCCATACTTTCCAAATGTTGTCCCAAGGTGTCCCCCATATTTCTTCAATCGATTTCCTTCGAACTTCTTATATTTTCCTATCATTTTCCCATGATTTGCCCGACATTTTCCCATATGCGCCATATTTTCCTATGATTTTTCCAAAGATCTTCCTACATTTTCCCATATTTTCCAATGAATTTCCCATAGTTTCCCCCATTTTCCGCAGCTTTTCCCGGTGCCCACCACGTCCCACCACGGTCTCCCCGGGCCGCCTGCGTCACCGCCAGGTCCGCCACCAGGCCGTGGCTCTGGAGCTCCGCCAGTCGATTGGCGCCGCGGGCGGAGAGGTGCCAGGACTTCACCTGTCGATTGGGAGACCATTGGGAGTTTCCCCCATTGGGAATGGAATATCAATAGTATATCCAATAGTAGTATAGTAGTACAGTAGTATAGTATTATATAATGGTTAATTGATATTAATTAGTAGTTAACTAATATATCCCCATTAGGATTTCCCTCATTGGTTAATTAATTACTATAGTAGTTAACTGGAATATCATCATTGGGAATGGAATATCCACATATTGGGAATAATCATCCAATATCCCTATTGGGAATATATCAATATATCCAATAGTTAATGGCAATATATCAATATCCATTGGGAATGGCAATAGTTAAATAGTATATCCAATAGTTAATAGTTAATTATTAAGTATCCTATAGTATACCAATATCATGGATATCAATATATCAATATATATTGGATATACTATTGAGCCAAATATCCATTGATATACCAAAATGAGTTTCCCCATTGGGAATGGAATATCAATAGTATATCCAATATCCCTATATTTGCCATAATATAGTAGTTAATATAGCGTTTTTTTCTGGAATATCATCATTGGGATCATCATTAACTATATATTAAATATCCAATAGTAGTATAGTAGTATAGTAGTATAGTAGTATAGTAATTAATTAATTAACTGGTAATTAAAACTGGTAATTATATACCATTATATACCATTGGTAATTAACTAATAGTAACTATGATGATATTACCATTGGTAATTAACTACTTACTAACTATATTATTCCAATGATGATATTCCAGTTAACTACTATATTAATATATCTAATACCCCTATATGATGTTTCCCTATAGATATTGATGATATCATCATTGGGATTTTTCCCCGTTGTTAATGATAGTTAATAACGGTTAATGATAGTTGATGATAGTGAATGATGATAGTTGATGATAGTTGATGATAGTTAATAACTTTCAAATGAAATTCAGATATAGATGAAAGAAAATAGATATCTATCAACAAACCAGATGGGGAAAGTTAATAGGTATATGATAGAAAGTTATGATTTATGGTATCCAAATAATTAACTATTAAAATGGTGCTAACTATTAAGTAATGGGGAAAAACTATTCATGATGATAGTTGATGATAGTTAATGATGATAGGTAATTAACTATTAAAATGGTTGATGATAGTTGATAATAATTAATGGGGAAAGTTAATGATGATAGTTAGTGATGATAGTTAATGATGATAGTTAAAGATAGTTGGGAATGGTATCCAAATAATTAACTGTTAAAATGATAGTTAAGGATATCCCAATGGTATCCCAACCGATAGTTAATAGTTAATGATGATAGTTAATGATTAGACTAACTTTCATGATGATAGTTGATGATAGTTAATGATATCCCGATGGTATCCCAATCGATAGTTAATAGTTAATGATGATAGTTAATGATCAGACTAACTTTCATGATGATAGTTGATGATAGTTAATGATATCCCAATGGTATCGCAGTCGATAGTTAATTTAATAGTTAATGAAGATAGTTATATAATGATTAGAATAACTTTCATGATGCTTTGGGGGGATACAACTGGTATGAAATAACACGTAGAGATGGGATGAAATGAGGGATTCACCATTGATCATGGGTTGAAAGATGTGAAAACAATAGAAAAGGTCAATGGATTTGACCAAAAATGCTGGATTAACGATGAAACATGGTGGATTTACTGTAATGGATTTCATGGATCACTGGATTGGCTTAAGGGAAAATCTACAGAAAACCTTAGGTTTTCCGGTTTTCCGATGAAATATAAAACTTTTCCGTGATTTTTTCCATGGAACAACATGAGGCATGGTTGTTCCGGGTTTCGCCATTACTGCATGTGATTTATGAGTGGTTGTTTTGGTTTTCTTGCGCCTGGAAACTGGAATATACCAAACGACTTAATTAGCAAAATACAATCATCATATCTGATGTGAAACTGCTATATGTCAGCCAAATTCCAGGTGTTTCTCGGGACATTCATTATTTTTCCATCATTTCTTTAACTGGTTGGCGGTTTCAACCCCTCTGAAAAATATATGAAAGTCAGTTGGGATGATTATTCCCAATAATCATCAATAAGATAAAAGCCATGTTTGAAACCACCAACCAGATTAACTATTAAAATGGTGTTAACTATTAACTAATGGGACAATAACTATCATTTTTTCATGATGGTGTTAACTAATGGGAAGATTTCTATTAGTTAGTGATGGTTAATGATAGTTAATGATTTTGTTTCGCAATTTTTGTCATGTTTCTCATCATTTCTCCAGGGTCAACTTTCTATCGGCTTCGCGCCGAAGAGCGTAAGACTGGGACCAGCAGGAGGTCCAAAGGCGCTGGTGGAAGAAATCCAGCAGGACGCTGGTCACTTTGTCCTGGCAGCTGGTTGATGAAAAACCATTGGATTAGCATCTGGTTTTCCTAGTGATGAATTAGTAATCATGATGATTACGAATAGTGATCATCATTATTAGTATTACTACCCATGATTATTAGTATGACTATCAATCAAGAATGGTTAGTGTGTTGTGCCAAGAATGGTTTGTAGCAATGATTATCATGAACTAATGGTATGAATGATGACTGGCAACCCTTAGTCAATGATATCTGTCATCATGAAAGTTAATCTATCATCATGAACTAATGGTGATTACATTAACTAATGGCTACCCGGCAGTATTAGTATTACTGTAACATAATGGTTAATGATGAGATTTATGATTAGTGGTGATAAACCATACAGAATGGTTTTTGAAAAAAAAACGTGATTCTAAGATAATGGTACTATCACTATTATTTCGGCTATCATCATGAACCATTATATTTATCGTGGTGGTTATCATCAATTAATGGTTACCAATCATTATTACTACGTTCATTGCATTATATTATATTATATATATATATATCATCCTCAATTAACTATCATCATTGGCTCACATTATTCAACCCCCATTATTATTAGTTCATGATTCTAATAGTAAAAATGGTAATAGTAGTAGTAACATGGCTTAAACAATTGGGTTTATAGAGATAAATCATGGCCAATGATAATACCACCATGATACTGATTCTTGTAGAACTATACATCATCATTATTGTGATCATCATGGCTACTATTGTTAAATACTATGAACCGTAGGGTGCCACGATGATTACTAGAAAATAATGGTTGATTGTGACAACAATATTTGACGGTAGTAACAATAAAAGAACAATAAAGTAATATCAATAATGGTTTTAATGGTTGGATAAAAGAGTTCTAATGATGATAGCTAGTACATAAGGGCAATAATTACTAAAGATAGTCATGACAGAATGGCTAATGAAATCCTAATAATGGTAAGATGTGTAAATAATGACTATTGATGATTGATAAATTATGATAGTCAGGGTAGTTGGTGCCAGCAATGACATTGCCAGCATTTATGGCTATTTCATGGTGGTTCTATCACTGTACCTGTATTAGACCATAATAATGAAAATGATGATGAAAGTTTTCCATTATGACTGTGATGGTTGTTATTGTAATCATTAATGTCATTATTACTGTCATGACAATGAGGATGATGATGATGATGATGACGACGACGTCGATGATAAAAATAAGAATACCGCATTGATAATAAGCAACATAGTATAAGCATGAAATAACAGCGCTCGAGACAAATAATGTTCATGATAATGGTTTTCAAATATTATTTAGTAATGACCATAAACATATATAATGGTGAAAATTACAATGCACAATAATCATCCTCAAACAGCATGACAATAGAAATCAATAGGATGCTTTCAATTCTATATGTCATGGGAAAGGAACAACATGGTTTCCGGTTAAGATTTTCCCTTTAAACCAATCCATTAAATCCCATTAAACCCGTTAAATCCCATTAAATCCATTAAATCCGTTAAATCCCATTAAATCCATTAAATCCATTAATTACTGTACATCCATTGAATCCATTAAATGCATCAATTACTGTACATCCATTAAATCCATAAAAATGCATGTTTTAAACGCTTGGTCCACCATGATCCACCATGATCCACCATGTTTCATGGTTCATTCCGTTAAAGCCGGCCGTTGATGGAAGCCATCAGCCATCGCCTCATGCGCCAGCCATGGTCCAATGGCCAGTCCGGGCTCCAGCTGCCAGCCGTCCAAAGGACACAAGAGATCCTGGATTTGGATTATTGACATGCCCTATCTTGTGTCAAGCCATCATGTCCCCCAAAAAAATGTATAGATTACCCTCTGGTAAATTAACATAGACCCTGGCAGATAGGGGTTGGAAGATTAGTTTCCATTAAGAATTGGTGATTTTCAGGGTCTATGTTTATTGACCAGAGGGTAATGCCTTTACCCATATGCTCCATGGTGCTAGTATATTTACCTACAAAACTGGGCCATGTCTTGGGTAAATGTATGTCAATATTCCAGCACCATGGAGCATAAGGGATACAAAAAATCCCTGTTTTCGTATGGTTTATGATGTGGATGTTAACGGTAGATATTAGTGATCTCAGTTAAACTGTTAAGAAGCAGGGCACCATCTTGCACCTCGATTCGTATGAATATCCTTTTTTTTTCCGATATGTTTACGGAAGCCACATCCTCAACAGTGCTTGGGGTCATCAAATTGATTAGCTGTGAACAGTGGGGAAAATATTAATGGACAACTCCCCCTAGAACTATTAGGAAACTGCTAGGAAATATCAAGGGAAATATGGGAAAACCCAAATACATGGAGGGGATGATATGAAACTGAACATTTAATCAACAATGAGGATTTATAGAGATACAATATCATATGTAATGGAATGTTACCCTCCGGTTTCATCAAACGTGGCGAATTGAAAATCCACTAGTTAGTTCGACGCTTTTCTCAGCCAAAAACATCCATTTAGTTCGGGGATTTTCCAGCCATGGAGTGCCGGATGGTACCCGCTGGTAACTTAACAGTTTGCTATTGAAAATGGCCATTTATAGTGGATTTACCCCTTGAAAATGGTGATTTTCCATAGTTATGTTAGTTTACCAGAGGGTATGCACTGTAGAAACACAACTTGAAACACGAGTTTTGCAGTGTGCTCTGATGGGTCAGGGATGCTTTGCGTTACCTGACACTACAACTTCGTTCGCAAAAGACTCTGCTGTTTCTTTCTCCTGGTGTCAGGGCCCAACAGAATGGAAAGAGAACAGAACATATTCCGTTGTATCGCCTACATATATATGTATGTATATATATATATATCCATATCCCCATAATAGCACTGTAACTACCGGTTATCCCCATGATGTTACTATTGATGTTTCCATAATATCACCATTGTATCCCAATTCCATCGCTATGATCCCCCCATTATTCACATTATATCCCCCTCTCAAGACATGTCCATGATATTCCCATCATATCCCTATGATATCCCTATGATATCCCAAGTATATTCCCATGAATGTGGGCAAAACAATAATAAACCATCCCATGTTTGATAGTTTATACCACCCATTGATGGTGAATTTGGGAATGTTTTAGGACATTGTTTTAACATGTTTTAACCACATTAATGGGGATGATATTCTCATGATATCCTCATTTCCTCCAGGAAAGTTTCAGCTCCTTCCCCTTCAAGCGCAGGCTGACCCAGCCAGTCGCAGGACCCTGGCCCGAAAGCAGTTGGTAGCGCAGGCGTTCACCACATAGCTGCAGCTCCTGCGCGGATGCCACGTTTTTTTTCAGAAAGAAGGGATTGATCTAATGGTAACTATGTACTATGAAAAAAGGTACCGGTGAGATGGCAATGGATGATATACAATTAGATGATATAGAGATGATACATAGATGATATAATATATATATAAATAGTCAGATGTGGATGGTATATACATATATATGATGTATATATATATGGATGATATATGTGTATGATATATATATATATATGATATAGATGAGATGGACGATATAGATGACATAGATGAGATGACTGATGTAGATTATATGAACATGCATATATATATAGAGAGAGAGAACCATGTTCTTTGATATGAATTATATATATATGCTCATGATTGCAGAAGTTGATGCTGCAGATTGGTTTCAATGGTCAGTTGGAAAGATTTCCTGGTGCACACCACGGGAAAATGACAAAAGCATGTTGTTGAATCAGAGGTCTTGAGATCAATTCTTAATGTGTCAGTATGTTTTCCAGCCTGAACAATGAATAAACTCAAGCTGTGGACGAAAATGACTCCCTTTTACCATATTTTTTACACCTAAAATCACCTTGTCGAAAACCAAAAGGGCGTGGTGCGTGCGCATTCTTCCATAGCAACAAGAAACATGACCTCAGTAGAGATGGCCCCAACATCTCCAAACAGCCAAAGCCTCATCTTCAGTGCTCACTTTCCAGGATCATCGAATCGTAATTTCAGTGCTGAATAAACCTGTATTTTTTCTCCTCAGAAGTCCCGAATTCCCGGGCTTCTCCCATTTTCTAACCAGGGCTACTATCCACTTGGAATTAGTAAGTTATCCAATTTACCCAATGTACTATACGCAATTTACTAGCCTAGCCTAAAAAGTTCATAATCCATTGTGTAACTATGGTTAGCTATCCATTTAATTTAATGTGGGTAAAACAAAATCATAAACCATCCCCCAGTCATCACCATTCCAATAGGTTGTATGTTTACCATTCCCAGTCATGGGTGGTGAAAATGACATTGTTTTACCTACATTTGTGGATATGAGTCAACTAAATATCCAGTGATTAATGGGATTTATGGAATTTATCCATTCATATCCATTAATATCTATTAATATCCATTAATATCCAAAAAAATATCCACTAAAACAATCCCCAGTTTCCGCTATGAATATTGACCTCCGTTGTCACCCGGCTTTCTTTAGCGTCACCCCCCGGGACGTCACCGACGTCACCGGCGTCACCTCCACGGTGGTGCCGCACTCGAGGCGTCCCAGCTGCTCCGAAGAGACGCTATCGCCCTGCCGGACCAAGAGGCCGCTGCTGCTCAGCACGCGCCAGCGGACCATGGCGAAGCATGGGAAATGCACTGGAAAAAGCTGGTGAAACTGGTAAAGTTATATATTATATATATATATATTATACATATATTATATATATATGTATCATATAGATATAAATTATTGTATGTAATAATATAATCATTTAATCATATATAATCATAATTAATCATGTATAATCATATATATATATATGTGACATATGTGTGTGTGCCATAATTTCTATGATGTTTTTTTTGATGTCGATGGTTTCTGCTCTCCTTCTAGTTTGGCAGGAGACGAGCGGCGTTTTTGGAAATGAAGCAACGAATCAAGGAATAAAGCTCCGCAAAGGATCAAGTGGCGGCCCATTGCCAGGACTTGTCCTTTCTATTGAAGTGGAACTCATCTGCAAAACTTTTCGGCGGAAGTAACTTGAGCCAAAGCTATTTGAGAGAGTGTGCGGTTTGCACGGGCAACTCACCTGCAACAAGTGATTTTTCAACATAACAGAGATGCCATGATTTTTCATTGTCCTGGGAGTCCTGGGTGCCACCGACCCGCAACTCCGTGTGGTTTCGAACAAAAAAAACAAATCGACCCACAGAGAACATCTCCCAAATGACTTTTAGGATGAATTACCCTCTGGTAAACTAACATAGCTATGGAAAATAATCATGTTTAATTAGGTAAATCAACTATAAATGGACAATTTTCTATAGCAAACTGCTAAATTACCAGAGGGTAGGAGAATCTATCACTAATCCAGATTTTTCAGACCACAAACCCAGGATGATTCAAAGCATCGTTTCTACCCATCACTTCCGGGGTCAGCCATGAGGCCGCTCCGCCCCCCGAGGTCCTTCAGTTTGCCACGGGAGATCAGTTCCGATGCCTGCACTGCAACGGAAAGTGTCAGACATTCTCCATGCTGAGAATATCTGAAACTTTGAAATGAATCTGAATGTATCATGAATAACGTATATAATATATCAATACATATGTTCTATATATATACACAGTCAAAGAGGACAACATCAATCCATTCAGAAATTCATGTGCTAAATAATCTAGTTAAAATTTGATAACATTTCCAAAGACTGTCAAAGATCCACTGTGATCTAATATTGTCGAAGGAACCGTGGCATAATCAAATATTCCTAGCAAAAAGGAACGATGCTACATAGAATGCAAATATGACATGTGAGATACAAACCATAACCTACATATACAATAATGGTTATTGGTATATGATGGTATGTAGGTAGCTGGTCGGTTCGGGTTATGTAGGTACATAGAGGTATTGTGTTCTACCATTGGTTGTCATATACCTACATCTTTTTCAGACAACAATACACACAAAAAGAACCATCTGCGGCACAGTCATTCCCAACAGGGACGCCACAATTGACATAACATGTCTGAGCCAGCCAGGGTCAAACGCCGTTGACCACCTGTGTTTTTCAACACCAACTTTCTGATACGAAAAACAAACTAAACACAAGCAAAAGAATGTGTAAACCTGGATAAATAACACTGTAGTAGGGTTTGATTGATGGTTTACAATGGTTTAGTGGTTTACCAAACAACTCAAGTAGTACAGCAATACAACCAATACCCTCTGGTACTTTAGCATAGCTATTGAAAATAGCCATATAAATAGTTGATTATGTTGATTTACCCATCAAAAATGGTGATTTTCCATAGTTTTTTCTATGTTTACCAGAGGGTATAGTTGATTTACCTATCAAAAATCATGGATGTTCCCCAAAAAAAACATCAAAAATGATGGATTTTCCCTGATTTTCCCATTAAACATGGTGATTTTCCAGTTCGCTATGTTAGTTTACCAGAGGCTAACCAGTGGTTGTTCTTCGCACGGCGCCGCCAAGGCACGATGGCGGCACAGTCCCACGGCTCCAAGGCTTGGAGCAAATGTTCTGCGAGAAGTTCCAGGACCTGGTCCGTTGCGTTGGAGGGGCCCCGTTTCGAAGCCGCTGATAGTTTGAGGCTGACATTCCCGATCCACCTATGAATAGCCAATGAATAGCCTATGAATAGCTAATGAATAGCTACTGAATAGCCAATGAATAGCCAATGAATACTTAATACTTCAATGGCCATTCCAGGATCCGATTGATTGGAGGTACAGTACCTACCATATATTTTTGGCCTATTTTTCAGGCCATTGTAAGGGAATATCCCCAGAAAATATGGCCAAACATATGGTAATAACGTACCTCCATTTTAGGATCCTGAAATTCCCATTGATCTTAGGACTGTTTTTTTCTTTGATGTCCAAGCTGATGTTTGACCAAAATTGTTGAACTTGACAAAAATATATGCACGTTTGCACAGAATCCACTTTTGTTCGTGTTTTCAAACATGTTTAAACCCAAAGCTATGGCTGTTCGTACCCTCCAGTCTACAAGGTTTGTCATGTAAAATGGCTCACAGATGTTTTTCCCCATTATAAACCTCCATTTATAGATGATTTTCCTTTAAAACCTCCATTTACAGTGGATTTTCCCATAAAACCTTAAATTTACAGAGGATGTTCCAATAAAAACATCCGATTACATGGATTTGTGCATTAAGACTGGTGATTTACCAAGTGGTAAATCAACATCTCTGGCTCTGAGAAGGCGACTGGAAACATCCTGAGGGCAGGCGGCGGTGGCATAAGGGATGTATGAATATACAATTTGGGTAAATGCAAACAAAAAGTGGGTTTGTATTTGTGCATGTGATTCTATACGCATACCCAAAAAAATCCAGAACAGGCCACCAGGGGAGTGCGCAAATTGCGGCATTTCCTGTGCAAAGATCCAACAGCATATGGCGCAACCGGACAAGATTGAATTCCATTCCTCTCTGCTGTTCATTGGCTGAATGCACTATGTCATAGCAAACATTGCTGTACTGTAGTGTATCGACCTTGCTTCTAGTGCAACCAC
>Ga0126342_10009396_pt1 | contig 17528 bp, 26 predicted proteins | sample Cyp1metagenome_FD_92528 | JGI IMG/M metagenome (GOLD analysis project Ga0126342, IMG submission 92528) | Coral microbial communities from Lord Howe Island, Old Settlement Bay, Australia - Cyphastrea 1 metagenome | ecosystem: Host-associated > Invertebrates > Cnidaria > Coral ... | reverse complement strand
TTCTTGCACATACTTTTCACCCATATACTTTTCACCCAGAGACTCTTCACCCAGAAACTCTTCTTGCACATACTTTTCACCCATATACTTTTCACCCCGAGACTCTTCACCCAGAAACTCTTCACCCAGAGACCTCCATGGAACCCCATAAAGCCCACCAAATGACCAAAGTTGGGCCAATGCTGGGCCAATGTTGGGCAATTTGGGGTTTTAGTCACGTACCAAAGTTGCTATCTACACGTGCCCTTTTTCAGATAGCAACTTATAGCAACGCGCTATGACCCCATAAAACCAACCAAGACCTAGAGATCCATTTTCTCTCCCATCTATTTGTCCACTTGACTGACCCCAAAAAACCGGACCTAGGGGGAATCGATACCCCACCGTCACTGTTTTGCCGCATGGTACATTATCCTGAATTTTTGCACCCATTTTTTTTCACCTATTTACGATGATTTGGCTCCCTTTTGTCAACTACCCCCCCCCCAGACCCCTATTCTCACTTCGTTCGCAAATAACAACTAGCCAGCCTCCTGGCTGGCTTTCGTAATATATGTAGATATATCACTACATTTATTTTAACGTATACAGATACCGTATACATATATACATGCAAATTCGAATAATCTCAGTAAATAATCCCACAAAGCATAAACTTGTTTGGGCAGCGGAAGTCCGCTAGAGAGATTGGACAAAAAGAGTTGGGTACAAATATGGGTTGGGTCAGATTAAAATGAAAAGACATAGAGCACAAAACAGAGATACATGACAGAAAAGAGACTGCCAACAAGTGGGGTGGTGAGAAGAACTTGGATTACAGTGAGTTTGATAGAGAGGAGATGGATGGAGAAGTTTGAAAGACTAAAGTTGGATGGAGATAAGTTTGATAAAAATAAAATTGATAGAGGCCAGTTTGAAAGGACAAGTTGCATGGAGAAGCGTGATAATGGCAAGTTTAATCGAGGTATGCTTGACACGGATAGGTTTGATAGAGACAAGTCTTGATGGGGAAATGTATGATACAGAAAAGTTTGACAGAAGTAAGTTTGATGGAAATAAATTTGCGATCAGGCGAGTATGACGGAGATAAGTTTGATAGAGCAGAGTCTCATTGAAAATCATTGAAATGGGTTTGGTGTCAAGATTGACACAAAGAAGTTTGATAAGTTCGGTCGAGGTGAGTTTGACAGAAGACTTAAAGTGTCAGAGATCAGTTTGATAGACGTAAGTGTGATACGGGTGAGTTTGATAGAGGTAAGCTTCATAGAGGTAAACTTTATAGAGAGGTAATTGTCAGAAATAGGTGCAGCTCTGATAGAATTACGTTTGATAGAGAAAAGTTTGTGATAGAGAGGTGAAGACGAAGCAGGCAGCAGAAAAGCAAGGACCCCAGGGAAAAATTGGCGCAGGGTCCCACCTCCTCGGTCCAATCCATTCAATGCCTTGAGAAAGCGTTTGAAGGAAGCCCTATGACGCATCGGAGTGCCCTTGGGTATGCCTTCCATGAAGTCCCTGACACCAAGCTCCTTCAAATCCCTCTGCACAGCCAACCTGGTTTTTCAAGCGAAAGAATCCTGTGGGAAAACATCCGCAAAATGACCCAAAAGTTGATCAATTTTGGACAGAAACATCATGTTTTACAAACTTGCAAACAATCTCCCAATCATCGACCAGTGACAAGGGCTCTGACGAGGAGTCCGACAAAGCAGCCTCCCCTCTCTGGCTGAACTGGGACAAAAGTTCTACTTCAACCTCGTAACCCAGACCGGTTAGGACATCTTTGGCCCATACTTGTTCCTCATCAGATAAGAGCTCCATGCCGTGGGCTTTGCGCAATTTAAAAAGCTCAAATGCTGCAGCGAGTGAGAAGGAGGCCCAAGATGCAAGAGGCCCCTGACTCACAGGACACTTGTATGGTGCAGTTTGCTTTCCAGGATAAGAAAGGAAGAAAGATACAGTAGATAGACCAGGGTGGTATGTGTGTTCATATGGCTGGATGGATGGATGAATGGATGCATGGATGGATGCATGGATGGATGGATACATTGAGGCATGGAGGCATGGAGGCATGTGTGGATGGATGCATGTGCGGATTGATGCATGTATGGATGTATGTATGTAGGTATGTAGGAGGCATATGTGTAATTATGTGTGTATGTGTGTATGTGTGTGTGTATTGGTGTGTTTGTATGCATGTATATATGATACATTTACCTATGTCAATACTACTGTGCAATTGCGTGCATCTGTGCATACAATGTCGGATCATTGAAAATATACATATACATATGCACATGTGTATATATATATATATATGTATTAGTACATTCATATATGTAATAAGACTAAATGTTGACACATAAACATTTAAACCAAACCTATGTACATACATCATACTATGTAACTATGTATGTCCTATATATATATTAATACAATTTATATAATACATGTATATCATATATCGGATGAGATGACCAGATCATCCCCCTGCCAAACGGGCATGGTCTCCCGGCCAATGCCTGGATCTGCTGAAGCCTCAGAGACCGGTTGGATGGATCTTCTTCATTATCATCATCATCACCACCATCCAATGTCCATGGAAAATGCACATATCTGAACCCACCACCAGCAAGTTTGGGCAAGACCTTTGATGTGGCGCGTTGGACAGCTCGTGTTTGCAAAATTGACCGTATCAAATATCAACCAAGCAATGCCTGCCCGATCTTGGTGCCCTGCAGGGGCCGTTGTAGCTCTGCAGACCTGGAATTGATCGGATCATGTAGCCGCGCCAAGACGACTACAGCTTCACACAGTACCTCTATTTTGGATACCGGAATGTGCCAAGGAATCAGGAGGTTTGATGGCGAAACTGTGAAGACCGTTTTGTCGTTGTTTTTTCTGTCAAGTCTGATAGTCCGTTTTGCGTTTTGCACCACCCGTTTCGAGGAAAAGGGTAACCTTGGGGTAACCCTTCTTTTTGGGAGATGTATCAAGGGTAAGACCAAACAGCACAAAGAAATTTGCGATGTTCATCTCGGCTGGCCTGAGGTCAACAATGTGACTGAGCCGCCAAGAGGCCCTGCATTTTTTTCGAAAAACTGTAGATGAAATAGGTGAAAAAAAACAATAGGTACCTGTGAAAAAAACACCATAGACCATAGTCACCAAAGTAGCAGGCTACCAGGCTACCCAACTTCGCCCATTTTTTTGGCACCCTTCGGGGCCTGGATAACTTCAGTGGAACAACATGTCCAGGCGTTTTGCGCTCTGGAATACGAAAGGATCCATATCTTCAGGGTGCATCCACAATTTGATTTTTCCACAGTGGGTTCAGAAATGTGAAGAATTGGATTTCGTGGTTTGTGGGAATTTGTGTGGAGCTGGACTTGAAACACCCTGGTGACGCCTCGAAGATTTCCCAGGATCACAAACCACCGGCCAAAGATTCGTTGATCCCGAAAACTCAATGATTGAGTGGTTGAGTGGTTTGCAATGATATGAAAATGTGGGTGTCTGGACTTTCGATTTCATTTTGCCACACCTTTCCAAATTTGACGAGGAAGCGGACTTGTTGTTACAGGACGAGTTGCCCATGCTTTTGTCCAGTGTTGTCGGACAGGACCAAATGTTTTAAGAATATTTTTCAAGATTGGATGACCCTCCCCAGGGCCTAGTGCTGTTGTTATTCAACCGTGGCACATATTCTCTCGTAGCCCAAGCTTCTCCACATGGCTGCAGGGCGATACTCTTTGCAGTAGAAAACAATAATGAATATGACCTGGGTTTGTATACTTGTTACAGACTTAGATTTGCACATGTTTGCAAGCAAATGATGAAGTTCTGGTTCAAATTCTGGTCAACAAAGCTCGCCCAGTGTCCCGTGGTGCTTCCTGTGTCCCAACTCCTTGGTGTAGTAATTCGTGCTTGGTTTGATGAGATTCTGTCATGGAATGGCAGCTGTGAGCCAAAACAATCTAAGTTTGCCGCCGTAGCACTGCAGTGCTTGGTCAAGGTGAGATATTTGCAAATTGCTAGTTGGATTCATTGCAAAGTTCATCCGCATTTTTCTGCCAGAAACCGAGTTCACGATTGACAGACATTTGCTGCCCTCATTAAGATCATTAAGACCGTTGAGACCCTGATGCCTTTGTCAAGGCCCAGGCAATGTTGAAAAACCTCTTTAAAGTGTGGCAGGGTGTGATATGTACAATGGCCACTTGAAAAAAGATACCTATGAATAACTATCTAGTTAATTCTAATTACTACTTTCAAGATCTTTCAAGTCTTTTCGCTCCCAATTTCGTCCACCAGTGACCATGGGTCCGCTGCGCTCACTCCTGGCACCAGACCCAAGTTCAGTTCTCAGTTTTTGGATCCCCACGTCGAGACATGGGTTGAGTCCAAAAATGGGAGTGTCCCATTTTTATGATCCAATCGTGTTTGTCGTTTTTTGTTCAAATCATTCCAACTACAAACATCTACAAAAACACTGTTGGAATGGGGTCTATTACCGTTATACCCTCTGGTAATGACTAACATAGCTATTGAAAATGGCCATAGAAATAGTTGATTGTCCCATTTAAAAAAGCCATGTTCAATAGCTATGTTAGTCATTACCAGAGGGTATACCCCCTGATTTCCTTATGACAAACGGGGAATTCCGGGAATCTGGTGGAAATTCCGCCCCCCCTATTTCCGTCCCGAAGTTCCGGCAGCAAGCAAGCCAGCAGCGTGGCATTGTCCTGCTGGCACGAACCCACCGCAACTGGCGGTGGCTGGCTGGGAAATCCCCTTGAAATTGGATGGGAACATGGGAACATCATACCCTCCGGTAAACATACAAAAAGCTATTGAAAATGGCCATTGAAATAGTGGATTTCCCATTGAAAGTGGTGATTTTCCATAGTTATGTTATCAGAACTAAATGGGAAATATGGTCCAGTGCTATGATTACCAAACAGCACCTGCACATGGACTCTCAGTTGAAAAGGCGTGGGAAACCATCCACCCAATCAGATTCATTGCCCCATGAACCTAGAATTTATAAGCTGCAACCTCTGCCCTACTGAACATCTTACAAGTCAAACACTAGACTCACTAGACTTGCACCCAAGAACGCACTGCCAATTTTTTGCACATCTAGTCGTACCGACCCATGGTGCACCATCAAACAATCCACGATCCGCATCAAAAAACACCCCCATCTAACTAGGTTGTATTTTCAAGAAAGTCGATAATGTGGGAAAGCCAATGCCATAAATCTGCCAGTTGGGGATGGTTTATACCACCCAGAAAGATCTCCGATCTCACCACGATGTCGCCTTATTGTCGGAGGCCACACCCCCACCAGCAACGTCCAGGGCTTCCGCCACCTTCTTCTCAAGTGAGGCATAACCTGAAAAGCCCATCTCTGGGAGAGAACCACGCATCGGATCCGTGGTTTATAATCCATATGTCACTTATATAAGCCATATTATAATCCCATATAGAAGTGGGGATATTACATTCCATATGTAAATGGAGGTATAATACGGGATTACACCCATTTACTAAGGATGCACCCCACCCCCTACTTAGCTTGTGGACTTATGGTAGATATATCATTGCCATTCATTGCCTATAGCTAGCTAGATGGGTTTTTATAGCCCAACATAACTGGAGGTGAACCACCTTCTACCAGAATTAGGTGAAGGGGATTCTTGTTAGGAAAGTCATGGTGTCCTGTGAAAATTATCGGGAACACAACATAATAATGGCAGACTGCGACCTGCGTTTCCACCATCGAATCATTGAAATTATGGAGGTAAGTACACATGTCATGGGACGATGGAAGCAAGAACGAGGATACAACCAGCAAAGGTCGGGAGATCAGCAAAAATGATGGAGACGACTTCTTTACAAGGGGAGAATCAGGGAATGAGCAAAAAGAACATGGGATGACCAGCAACCTTCAAGAATGGCCACCAGCCACCAGGCACATTTTCAGTCTATCCGAGGTACTCTCTGCCTTTGCCACCTCCTTGAAAATCGCAACAGCCTCGTGGCATGGCACAGGATTCATTTCAACCCACTCCAAGATCCTGGGGCCAAAACCATCTGGTCAAACTATCAAATGGGCCAAAAAGAATATCAAAACATCAAGAGAGGTCACAACTGAGCGCTGATTCATTTGGACTTATCCACCAGAAAAAACACAAAAAAAACATGGTATCAAGGGCCTTCCAAGGGGTGGCCTTCCTGGGCCCAGGCCTCTTCATCCTTGCGGCTTTGACACAGTCCGTCAGTACAAAGTGCCACCAACCTGGTGACACAACGGATTGGAAGATTCAGCCCGTCCAGATGCTGCATCTCTTGGCAGTTTATGTTCAGTTGTTCAAGTGTTCAAGGTACGGTGGGAGGTTTGCCTCCTGTTTGGAAAAGACACAATGAAATCAAGAATCGGTCCGCCCTCCATCTTTCGGCGATGTCCATCCAAAAACGATCCATTCCCACCACCGGCGCCCTTGGGTGCAGCCCAGCAACACCTGCTCCCCAGCGTCTCTACGTAGAATCAGACTGTCCGACAGCGACGGCACCAGTTCAGCAAAGTCAGGGATGCCACAGTAGCCGATGGCACGCGATACGCCCAGGACACCGTTCACACGGTGCCCATTCGCTCCATACTCCACGAATCCACCTGGCTGAAATCCACGAAGTCACAAGGGATCCCAAGAGCTTTTTTCCATGTGATGTTGGTTTGTCTCCCAATATACTTGGCAGTTACATCCCAAAAAGTGGTGTCTCCCCTGATCTTGCCCATCTCACCCGACAAGTCGTGGATTTCCCCAACCTGCCGCATCGATCCTATCCATCTCCTCTGGATCCGTCACCCGGTGCGCATGGGTCAGGACACAGCCAGGAAGCTGCTGTGGTTCGTGGCCGCTGTGGTCCAGCACCGTCCAATCCCCTACCAGCGCCACCCGCGAATCACCGATGTTGCACAGCACCGCATGTTGGCCATCGGGACACAACAGCGCTGCCGCGGCAGTGGTACCTAAGAGGCTGGATGTGCCCGAAAATCGGCTATAACATGGCTACAACGTATACCCCAATTTATGGCATCATCTTTTGAAGTTGTCCCTTCGATTTTCAAGGCCCATTTATTGGAAAGGCATCATGGGTCCAACTCTAACACCATGGGATCCATGATGGCTTTTTCCAGATCCAAAAACCATGCCATATTGGTGTACCCTTTCATCATACTTACATAAGCATATTCATATGCACAATGCATATGCATATTCATACAGATATATAATATGATATATATATATATATAATTCTAGAAAGTTATATACATCGATATCTATATTATACCAAGTGTATCTCTAAAGGTGTACCTTTAAAAACAACAGCTTTCTGAATTGAGGCGCCGCAAAGATCCATATTGCCTTTCTTCTGTCTAAACTTCACGTACAATTGGTCCAAGCTCTCCAAAGCTTGTTGCAATGCAGCAGCAGCAATGGAGCATTGCTGTCCATAGGACTCCGCCTACCCGTCGCGTCACAAGAGGCACACTTTCTGGCTGGGAAAGTGTATTGGCATGGATCAAACTTCCCCAAAAATGGCCTGAAACTTTGACACACCCGCATGGTGACTTTTTGTTGATTCAAAATGCTAGGTGTCTTATGGTTTCCAGCCTTGGAAGCCTCTTCTTCCTCTTCCCTCAGCATCCGTCGCACTTCATGGGGCAGGAACTGCGCAGCAAACTTGGCGCAGTCCTTCCCACCATGGCCATCAAAGATGCCCAGCAGCCGCCATGACCTGGCTCCGGCATGGAGATCCCAGGGGATCCGCGCATGGCAGTAGTAATCCTGCAGCGAAGCACGTTGTCCCTGTCCCTGCGCCACACAGAAACTCGCGTGGAGTTTCGATTGCCGACTGAAGATGGACATGTCCTTCTTTCGATTGCGCAAATGTTTCAGCACCGCACTGACCGTGGCAACAGATCCAATGCCCAGGAACATGCTCATCACAATAGGCCGGGGCTCCGAAGGTTTGGACAAAAAGCGAAGATCATCTAAGACCTGCGACACATGGGACAGGCTGCAGCGTTCACTTCGCGGCTCCAACATCTGATTCAAGACCCGCGCCACCGGTGGTAGCTCCACTCCACTGGCTCCGGCAGAGGCCAGGTCCACACCAGTGGCATAGCGGCCGTAGAGGATGCGAACAAAGACTTCACCCAGGGAATAGATGTCATCGTCCAAGGTGTAGGGAAGCTCCTCACAGATTGGTCGAGCAGAAAAATATCCGTGACCCAGTGACCTTTAATGGATCATCCAGCAATCCCAGGTGTGATAAAATATCTGACATATCAGCACCACCTGATCCAAACAGCTAGATATCTGGAATGCCATGGAATTATGATCGATTCAGCCCAGTTTTCGCCCAATACGAAAAGCGTTTTTTCGTCATTTCTTTGGTTACATTAAAAAGTATTTCAAGAAAATGTTGGGTGTGTTAAAATTCCCCATCTCATCTGGTTTTCATGAGTGAATTCCCATCATTTCCCATCTCCTTAGTGACCAATGAGTCCACATCAATGAAATAGAAGTCACCCAACGCTGCATGTCCCTGTACTCGCAAGGAGGATCGATTCACCAACGAAATCCCAAAGTCCGCAATCAATGCAGTGCACCCGGCACTCAGCAGAATGTTGGCGGGTTTCAAATCTCGGTGTTGGATATTTTTGCTGTGGATGTGCTGCAAGGCAGCAACCAATTGTCGCATGATTCGGAGCGCCTCATCTGTAAATTTTGGTTTGCTATAGTCTACACTGAAGGAATTGCCGTGTTGCTTGTTGATCCACTGCTGCAAATCACCTCCCAAGGCCAAACGATACACCAAAACCGCTTCCCGGTACTTTTCTCCTTCTTTTTGCGGTGCCAGAAAATGCGCTTTCATTTGCACGATATTGGGGTGTTCACCCAATGTGTTTGCGGCCTCCACTTCATTCTTGGCAGTGGCCACTGCTAAATTGTGGCTGGGAGAAATCCGTTTGATGGCAACCAGCTCCCCAGTTTCCTTGTTGATCCCGCGAGCCACCACTCCGAAAGCACCTTTGCCCAGTAGAACACCATCCTCTTCCCAAAGCTCTGGGTCATGATCTGATTCAGCTAAATCCAGCCATTCTTCAGGCAATCCATCTGGATTCAAAATCACTTCAGATCGACTGGGTGTGATGCTGAAACGCCCCCGTAAACGACCAACGGGGCGTGGCCTTGATGCTGTCGTCCCAAAACTCCAGCCGTGAATCAAGCAGGCCTGGCACAACCATCAAGCAATGCTTAAATGGGCTGAAACAACATCCATTTGGTGTAATGCTTGGCTCTGATCAACGGGGTGTACCCACAACTGGCGACCAGGAAAATGGTGATTCATGGATTTATTAGGCATAATGTGGATAAAACAATGCCATAAACTCATAAACCACCCACTGGGAACGGTGGCGTATACCACCTGTAAACATGGTGATGACTGGTGGATTATGGCATTGTCTTACCCACATGCACATGATGAAATTTCCCAACATCTATGCAATCATCTAAACCCAAACCCTTATTTGTCATCTGAAACCGCATCTTCTGCTGCACAACTTTAAGCTCCCCCGCCTCGTGGAGGAAGAGAAAACTGCGAAACATGACCAAACGTCCGCCAGAAACCATGGTTTAGTAAGGGAATTTACATATATTTGGGACCATACAATGAAAATGTTTTGTAATAGGTGGGAGGGATTATTCCAACAGCATCTGCGCAGTGGCTGCTAGACCTCTGTTGTTTAATATATGAGATGATACTGCCCATTAGTATCTTGAAAAGTATCATCATCCATGAATTGGGAATCCCTATTATCTATGCTAGCTGCTAGTGTCTAGTGATGCCATCAGAGTGTGTTTGTTCAGTCAAACCAGTGAAGCAACGAAATCATCGAACGGATCTGAAAGAATGTGCGCCATAATTAATGTCAATTTTGCACTCCGGAATTCCGAACCCATATCCTCGTCTTGAGCCATCCTTGAGAAAAAAACACATGGAAGTGATGCTGTGTTGTTTCTTTCCCGTCTTCATGCCCGCTGTTTAAATGTAGTGAAACCAACCAAAAAGATTGGGTTTGCTGTAAGAAAATCACCCCATGGCCATGTCTGGTGGCTCGCATTGAGCGTTCGAGTCTTGCGATATCGCCTGAAAATGCCTGAAGGCCTCAGAGCTAGTTTGGGTTCAGCTCGGCTGCCATCATGAACTGTACGTGGGACTGCTTAAAGGGATACACTGGTCCTGAAATAGGTTTAAAAACAAAGGGATACACTGGAACAAAGGGATACACTGGTCCTGAAATAGGTTTAATAATGTCCAAAGTTGAAAGTCTGGTTTTCTTGCGCCTCAAATCCATCAAGGTGAGTGAAACCTTCAATCGACAACTGCCGGGCCTGCCAATTGGGAACCATGTCACCTGATTCATCTGCTGGCATGTGCTTAGGTCTATTGAATGTTCTTGAACCCTTATATGTCTTGTTTTTGGGTGTCTTCGTTCCCCCCATCATCACATATCATCACCACACTGGTTGGCACTTTTTGGCAAACAAATCTGGGCAGCATTTGCGACATTGCAAAAAGGGGAAGAAATTGAAAAGATCCGTGAAGACTCAAACACGATTGTAAGAAAATTTCATACTACAGACACAGGCCAAAGAACGAACATGTGAAAAAACTTGAGAGGTCGGAAACGGGATAAAGTCTCCCGCTAGAGACAGACCAAATCCTGGGCACTTTCCGAAACACTTGAAACGGTTTGAATCAGGCGTTCTTTACCGCTGGGTCAAAGTCTTCTGAAGAGGTGGTCGTCAGGGACTGGTTTGTTTTCAAGGCCTCAACCAAGCAGACTTAGAAAAAACATTGAAGAATATCTGAATATCTGCTACCCAAAGTAAGTTCAGGCTGTTCTTACAAAGGTTTGACAGCCCATTCGTTCTACTCTATCCGAAAGCTGCAGAGTTGTTCCCCAAACAGTGTGGCCACACTGAGGGGTTCTTACGGTAAGTGTTAAAGCCCGGTGTTCAATCGAGGTGGTATCCGGAGCGTTTGGCATTTTCCCTGTAAATTTCTGCGCAACATGCCTCTTGTGACATGCCCATGTGCATGTCGACTGCGCAAGTTCGCACAAAATGCTTGCCGCGGGATTAGCGTCTGGCATTTTCCCTATAAATTTCCGCGCAAAATGCCTGTTGTGAGGTGTCCATGTGCATTGCGACTCCGCAGGTTCGCACAAAATGTGTTTCCTGGTCTTGGGATCGGTCTTCCTCCTCAACATCATCTTCCTCGACATCATTATATTCCTCCTCCTCAACATCCACATCATCATCTTCCTCTCATCATCACCATCATCATCATCATCATAATCATTATGATCATCATCATCATCATCATAGTCATTATCATCACCATCATCATCATAATCATTATCATCATCATCATCATCATCATAGTCATTATCATCACCATCATCATCATAATCATTATCATCATCATCATAGTCACCACTATCATCATTGCCATTATCATCATCATCATCATCATCATCATGATCATCGTCATCATCATTATCATCATAGTCATTATCATCAACATTAACATCATCCATATTATTTTACTCTCCCCACACTGTTTGCAATCTCTTGCCGGAATATTTTTGTATTTTTTGCCCCTTTCCAGGCCAAATTTAGCCGTATAATTCCAAAAGGTAGAATGCAGGGACCGCCTCATAAAGTGTCGAACTCGAACTCCTCAATCCACGGCCGGGAAGGGGGGCTCCGCTTGTTTTTGTTTTGACTTGAATCCTACATGGGTACTGCATGAGTATTGAGCGCATTTGTATGCGCCCTTCAAGGCTCAAGAGAGAGATATAGAGTAACCCTGTGCACACCGCACCGACTGGCAACACGCCGTGAATAAAAGGCTGTGAAGCTGTCTTGGGAAGACGCTCTAGCTGTTCTGTACTTTTGCGCTAGTGCCCCTCTTCCACTCTTCTTGGGAATGTTCAGGAAAAATCTCTCAAGAGAACCCGATTTCTGCAACCATGGCCAGTCACCAACGAAGGAAACACAAGGGAGGCCCCAACTCCGTCTCCAAAAATCATATCTATTTCAGGTACCAAAAACGAACCCAAAACTGGCCCCTTGTACCTGCTTGTCTTGGTCATGGCTTTTTTTTTTGAATCTGGCACGGCCGATGTCGCTCTAAGGCTCGGTTCTGAAATTGGACCGAGCTTGTCTTGGTCATGGCAGTCTTTCTCTTTCTGTTCTGTTGATGAAAGAGGTCCCGTGTTTCCAAAGCCTGCAATTGAGGCTCGGCGAGGCCTGGCCGAGGCACGCCTGGTCTCCCCAAAACACAAAATCACTGTAAATTGCACTTTTTTTTTGACCGGCGCCCTGTGCCTTTCGGCGGGTCGCGGTGTATTGAGACTTACTCGTCTACCACGTCACGATCGCGGCCCCGTACCCGGGGGAATCGATCCGCGGCTTCCTGAGACGGGCATTTTACCACTACTCGACGAGATCGCCTAAAATCACTGTAAATTGCACGTTGCGTGGTGTGTTACACTGTGTGTTGCACTGTGTTTTCGCACTGTTTTGCACTGTTGCGCGCCGCATTACGCACCTTTTACTCAGCATTGCGGTCAGATTCAATCTGATGCAACGATCCTTGGCCTCTTTGCGCCACAAGAGGGCAACTTACCTTCTCCCCCCTTGTCCCCGAGGACTGACCAGGCCAAAGCACGAGAGGAGAAAGCAAGAGACAAACTGGCTGGCGCGATCAAGAACCAACCTGAAGATGGTCCAAGCACGCGGAAGGCCGCCACCAGAGCATACAGATACCTGTCGAACTCCAGTGTCGCGAGACTACGGAAATTAGAACAAAACACCTCAGGGCGAGTTGGCAACAAGGGCCTCGACCAAGAGAGGTCCCAACATATCAAGCTCAGGTACCAAAAACGAACCGATGACAGAGGTACCGTGTATTCCGCTGGTTTTGCTCTTTTCTGAATGTCACTTTTGCGTTTCGGGTATTTTTTAGTTGTTTGTTGTTTTGTGGTGTTTTCTTTTGTGTTGTTTGTGTTTTGCTTTTGTTTTTTGTTGTTTGGTTCTGTTTTTTTGATTTCTCATTGGTCGTCCTCGTGGTGCAGTTGGTATCGCGGCATTCTTGTATCGCTGACAGACTGCTGGTAGTGGTTCGATTCCCCGCCAGTCCGCGAGTAAGACTCAAGACCGGACCCGCCGAAAGGTAACGGGCTCGGCTCGGACAATAAAAATATGTTTTCTGGTTTCTCATTATGGCATTGTGACTGCCCTACAGGACTGTGTAGCCGGTCCTCAGCCAGCCCATGATTGAGTTCACTAAGGCGCCGTGTATGCTTTTGAACACGATCCAATTGTCGCAATTAATTCGTGTCATGTATTCGCGTTGTGATCGACCCCTTGAAGCCAACGCATTGAAGCCTCCCTTAAGCTTCCGCTTGACCCCCTCCTAAAGCCTTCCCTTAAGTTTCGCCTTGGGGCCTCCCCTTAAGCCCTCCCTTGAAGCCCTCGCTTGCGCTCCCCTTAAGCCCCCGTTAAGCCCGCACTTAAGCCCCCATAATTTGCCTCAGCTAGATGCGTATCACTCAGGTAGACAAATGCAGCATTTGCAACCATGGGTGAGCGTAGCACTAGCCCAAGCGCAGGAACAAGGGCAACAGGGCATGCAGCTCACTGCCACCCGACTGGCTTGCGCCAATGTACCCCGTAGCAGCTGTGAAGCAGTCTGGGCAGCATGGAATCCAATGTCATGGCGGGAAGAGCGCTACTTGGGTGTCTGCAACTCCCGTCTGGCCAAAGTAGGCATGCCATATTCTTGGTGCTTGACAAGGCAAGGCTCTAACAAAACTGTCGCCCATAGAGCCTTTCGGCGTATTGCACCGATATCAATTGAAGTGGTTCTCCTTCCCAATTTGTGGCCCGTACGTTCTGTGGTCGGCTAATTGAACAATATGCGCAGCACTCCGACCATTTCGGCCCTTGTCATGACTGGCCACATCCAATTGAGTTTAATGTTACTATTCCTCTGGTCTTGCAGCAACTGGTCTTTCTGGGAGACACAAGAAGCCGCCATCGCAGCCACCCTTAGCCATGGGCTGCTGACCGGAAGACCAAAGTCACAGATGCCCTGGTAAGGATTCTACGTCGATTCCTCGGGGTGACGACTCCCATGGACGGCCTCATGACCAATACTTCCGAGAAAGTCTGCTAGAGACAGCCGGACACGGAGATGGTCACATCTTGGCCGTTGCCATTGCGCTACTCCTGGCCATTCTGACAGGATGTTCTGACAAATCCATCCTTGGAGTGGCGCAATTCGATTTTGCGTCAATGTCTTGAAACATCTACTTGGGGTCGCCCAGCCTGGCCTTGAAACCTACCATTGAGTAACACTTCCATCAGATCCAAAGAGATGAACAAAATCCGCGAAGCAGAAGGACGCAACAGTGCAAGACCAAGCTGTTCTGGTTCTAAGGGAAATTCCTTCTGCACTTTGAATCCAAGCAGTGGACAGGAGACTGCTGACCACCTATTTTTGATTCTGTGGAGATAATGGATTGTCAATCTGGCCTCGCGATGAACATTTTGCGGAAATGGATCTCCAAATCAAGAGTCATCGTTTGTCATGCCCCAAAAGCATGTAAATCGACATGCGAACGATCTAAACCTTTTTTTTTTTGCCGGCGCCCTTTGCCTTTCGGCGGGTCACCACTTGAGGCTTACTCGCGGACCAGCGGGGAATCGAACCACCACCGGCTGTTTGTCCGCGTCGTCAAGAACGACGCCCTACCAACTGAGCCATGAGGACACCTATGCGAACGATCTAAACCGATAAACTTTTGCTCATGACCGCCTTTGTGACGCCTAGTTTTGCTTCTGGTCATGTGCACAAAAGGGATATACAATTTCTGGACAGTACTAGACTTCCCAAACGCAGACACTACACAACAACTCCGGGTCCAAAGTTTGCCCTTGCAGCTTTATCATGGTAAGCAAGAGATTTGTCCAAATGATTCCCGTTTTTTGCGGAGGAAGCAAAAAGAAAGGCTGAGTTGGCCTGGAGTACAGAGCAGGAACACAGACGTTTTTGATTTTGGTGGCATGAGGTGACAACTCAATGGCCCAACTTCTCACAGAACTTGTGGCTGCGCCTTGGACATGTCGCAGCGCTTCGACAGCTTTGGACCCGCAAAAGCAGCGTAGCGCAGTGGGCCGTGTGTGTATGTCCCAACTGGATTCTCTTGTATATTAGCTCATCATCCTACTGATTAACCAGTTGCGAGCCTGGTTATAAACCGCATCAACTTTGGATATATTTACCACATGAAGGTGAGTTTTTCATGATTTTTCATCATGCTGAGAGGGTGACATGGGTTTTTGATCACTGCAGGGCTTTCAGCGTCCTCTTCTTTGTAATGATTTTTGTGACACTTCCCAAACTGTGCCGACATATCAATACCATGTCTTCCAACTAATCGAGATTCCTGGGATGCTGGTGCAAGTAGTGAATAAGAACTGCGATCCGCTGGTTCTAGCACTTGTGGGCGGAGGACACCCACTACGATGAACAGCAAAATGCGAGACTTCAGCGCAATCGCAGGCAGTAGGTCCAGGTCTAGACGCGATGAGAGCGCATGAGATAACGGTTGATGATGTCTTCCATCGCTTAGCACTCCGCCTGGACAAACTGGACAAACTGGAACAAACGGACAAACCAACGTTGAAACGCAGTTGCTGCAGATTTCTCAAGCCTTAGTGTCGCGAAGTGATTTGCAGAGCCAGATTGGTAGGACTTTCGGTGCACTGGAGAGAAGACTTGAACAGGTTGAAACTGGGAATGCTGCGGGTAATCCAGTTAGAAACCAGGGTGTTCTGAGACAGGGTCCCAGTGATGTTTTTGGTCAACTGTATTGGGGATGGTGACTGTTCTTTCAATAGAATCGGGAGCCCAATACGCAGACAAAACCGTCATTGTTCATCTAGTGATACTGCACGTCATAGGGATGTCAGTAATGAAAGGGATGTGCTAAGTCGGTCAGAGAAATGGTTACCTTCTCCCCCAGTACCCAATACTTGTTGCTTGGCGTGACCGGGAAACTGAAATCACAGGATTTTTCAAGTCTCTGAGAGCCTGGAGCCAGTTGGCATCGTCCAAGATGGCCACGGAGATCGAGCAAAGTATCAAGTGGCCTTCTGAGATAGTGTATTCAACTCTGACTCCGGGTCAGCAGGCTAGAAGTAGCAGGTTGTTTGCATTGCTGAAATGATCGTAGTGATTCACTCATTCGTGCCTTTGAGGCTGGTTGTGCTGTCCACAATTCCCAGCAAAAGCCTTGGGTCGTGTGAGTACGAACTGATCAGGGTGTTAGCTTTAGAGTTTTCACTGAGAACTAGGACAGAGGCTTTGTCTTCGAGCTGAATTGTTGCGTAGAGAGTTTAAGGTGGACTCAAAGAGCATTCACGCAGTATCAGACTTGGTACGCATGATTCACGCAGAGACATTGCCTGTTGGAATTTCTAGGGCCGATTTGACAGTCACGTCCTCAGATTTGGCACTTCTTTTTATTCGGAATTTGCCTCATGATGCAAAACAGTACTGTTTGTTGCACTCCGAAAACAAAACATGGGAGGCTCTGCAGGCAGCAGGTCTCAAGTATGAGAGACAACAGAGGCTGTATGTAGAACTGGGGGCATTTTCCGAAACGCATGTTGCATGAAGGTGCAGGCGAACAGGTTGTTTCAAATGACGGTGATGCACAGGTTCAGAGACAGTTGCAGCTGTTGGTACTGGTTGCGGTCGTTGTGGGAAGAAGTCACACAAAACTGAGAACTGTTCCACAAACATGACTGGTGTCAAGTGTTTCAAATACTGGTCATACAGTATCGGCCGAAACTGTTTGAACCAGAGTCAGAACAAAAATGTTGAAAACAAACCTTCAAAAGGTGGAAACCAAGGTCAGAAGGGAAAACCTGGTCCAAATCCCAAGTCGAAGCCTAAGGCTATGGCCAAAGGTAAGGGGTAGGGCAAGGGAAAGATGTATGAACTTGGTGGGGGTGAGGAGGAACAGGAAGAGGGTTATGAGGACGCTGATGGAGGGGAGGCACAAGAGGAGTGTGTGTGACTGATGATGAGATCTTGGCGGATGAAAGCACTGAGGTGCATGATTTGGGACCAGATCTGAAGTCGACTGTATGTCTGAAAAGACTTATGAAAGTTCTTTGGACCATGATTTTGGTTTTTCATGTTATGGTGTATTATCAGTGTGTCTTGGTGAGGCGACAAGGGGTATCTTTTTTTCCGTCCAACGCCTTCATGGCTTTCGCCAGGTCGTTACACACGTTCAACCGCAGCAGAAAAGCTGAATTGTAATTTGCTTGCAAGGCCGTCAAATTGGTCGGCAGCCTCAAAAGAGC
>Ga0126342_10009395_pt1 | contig 17529 bp, 11 predicted proteins | sample Cyp1metagenome_FD_92528 | JGI IMG/M metagenome (GOLD analysis project Ga0126342, IMG submission 92528) | Coral microbial communities from Lord Howe Island, Old Settlement Bay, Australia - Cyphastrea 1 metagenome | ecosystem: Host-associated > Invertebrates > Cnidaria > Coral ... | reverse complement strand
GTTGTTTGAGTTTTGTTTTGTTGGTTGTTTGTTATGGTTTAGGTTATAGGTTTTATAAATTCTATAAGGAAGCACTGGCGCACTTCAAATACCAAAAATTACGGGGTAAAATATCCACCTGTTCTTAAATGATGGTAAAAGCGTAGGGGGGTATATATAAATGCGAAGTGCGTCAGTGCGTTACTCTAACTTATATATATTATATATTAAATATATTATATATATTATATATTATATATAGAATATATAAAATATAATAAATATATTATATATAATATATATTCTATATATAATATAGAATATATAATATATAATATATAATATATATAATATATATAATATATATAATATATATATATATATTATATATAATATATTATATATAATATATTAAATTATTATTATTACATATAATATATTACATTATTATTATTACATATAATATTATACATAATGTTATTTAAAAAACATTACATCATTACGTATATATTTTATATATATAGTATGTGATTTTGGTTTCTGTTGGTCTATGAGTGTGTCTGAACATTGGTGAATTAACCTCATAATAAAACCAATAAAAATGGTACATCACTTGGGAGACAGTAGGATATTTAACCAACTTGATGCTTATGATTCTTGGGTTACACAACAATCTGTCACATCGCGGCTAGCGAAAAACGAATGGCTTGAACTGGTTGAGGCATCAAAAATGTTGAAAAAAGAATTTGGTTGGTGGTTGACCTCTGAAAAATATTTGAAAGTCAGTTGGGATCATGAAATTCTTAATGTATGGAAAGTCAAAAAATTCCATGGTTCCAAACCACATCGAACCTTTTGGATCCGACCCAAACCACTCCCTGAGCGAGTGAAAAATTCACCACTTGGCAAGCGGCTTTTTGTGGTAGATGCTGGGATGTTACTGGTCCACCAGGTCCTAGATTTATACCACGTCTGACCATTAAACCCCAGTCTGCTGGTACATATTAATGACTGATGTTGGTTGATTTCACTATATAATATTATATAATATAACTGGGGTCTAATAGTATTGCAGTGCAGTTGGATGGGTGAAAATAAACTATAAACCAACAAACATACCTGGGGTCCTCTGTGGTGGCTCAGTAACCATGATCTGTTCATCAATCCTTTTTTGGTTCGGGGTGTGTATTTGGCTACACCCCTAAAGTATCCCAATATATTTCGGGTTTACAACAACTACCTACCAATTCACTAGGCTAGGACTCTCAGACGGGGCTTTTTTTTTGAGCACGTCAAAGAGGCGGTGTGCAAGGCGGCTTCTGGGGCTTCAAGGGAACTTGTCACTCTCCCCCACTAACCTATAAGGATCGGATAGCCCAGGAATCCAGGACATGCAGACTGCCAAAGATCACAAGCGTGCGTAACTTGCATCATGATCATCCCCTGAAGGGTGGCGAATCAAGATGTTGGTCATAGCAGCTGAACAGCTTTGCGCAAAGATGCTTGATATCCAATCATGTAGCCTCTGGTAATGACTAACAGTGAGTAACAGTTTGCGAACTGGAAAATGGTCCATTTATGGATGATTTCACTGATTTAACACATGTACCTCTTAAAAATAATAGTGATGTTCCATAGCAAACCCTTCAATTCACCAGGTACATGTGACAGCCCGACATTTTGACCCGACCCTGAAAGCGCCCGGTCAGCACCTGCAAAGAGACCGTGCTTCTTGCCGTGCGTCCTGAGAGATTCGGGATGAACTGCTTCGATGAACACCGGCCGCTTTTTCTAACTTGAGTTGCACCTGTCATTCAAAAAAAAAAACCTGTCATTTGTTGCCTAAATACCTTGACTTATAGAGTTTCAGTGGCGAAGTGTGTTTTTTCATAGTCAAATAGGGTGATTGACTCGCATTCAGCAAAATGATATAAGCCGTCTGCACACTGGTATTCCCAATTGACTTGTCTGACATGTTTGTTCATACGCAAAACCATTGTGATATGTGCACTTACCACATTTACTGTATATGCCAGATGCATTTTCCATATTCATCTGATTAAGATAAAGTGCACCAACATGACTGTTGTTTTTGATTGTATCGTCTATATATCTATCTAATTATTTATTTGTCTGTATGTCTATCCATCCATCCATCCATCCATCCACCCACCCACCCACCCATCCATCTATGGCCCGTAATTATGAAATAAATACCACATGGGTAAAGGGATTCATAAAATACGACTCAAAAGGATTGATCTGGGCAATTTGCTATACGTAATGTTTAGGTGAAAAATAAGCCATGGGGTTTGAAAATAGGCTTAGCGCCTAAATACCATCATCATTTTCCCATGACATGGCTATGTTCAGCGGTGACCGAAAAGCAGTTCCTTCGTAGTTAAAACCTGTAGCGGCTTCGCCCCATTGTTAAGCAATAGGATCCACCATCCCCAATTCTACCATCAAACTATGAGTGGTTGATTATTGTTCTGGTTGGTGGTTGACCTACCCCTCTGAAAAATATGAGTTCGTCAGTTGGGATGATTATCCCCAATATATGGAAAGTCATTAAATTCATGTTCCAAACCACCAACCAGATTGTTTTACTAAGATTAAAACCCTATCATCCCTATCGTTTACCCACATCAAACCCACAGATTTACCAATGGTTATCTATCGATATCCGGTTTATCAATATCCCCAATGGTTAATGACTGATAGTCAATAAGCATCATAGCCACAAAAACCCAATAGATTCATAAATTATGCGTCCAATAGATCCGCCAGTTTTCATCATCTTAAACCAATCACGGTTCCGTCGAATTCTCATACTATACGACGTGAGATCACGATGCAATTCCATGCGGATTGATCTCCAACATTGTTAGATTTATAGATGATTTTCCCATTTATATTCCCATTATTTCAAATAGATATGATTGAATATCTGAATATCCATAAATAAATCATAGCCAAGTTTCTTATAGTCGAACAGTGCCTCCGAATTCTGCTCCAGCGACACCTTTTGCAAGGGCATGGGCTCGCCTGTCAACATACTCCTCGGCGCGGATGATGGTCAGAAAATGCCGGAAACCATGGGTTTTTACTTGTTGCCATGCCATGAAATATCGGGAGGTCCTGATTTTTGTCCATCCATTCCAATGATAGATATAGAGATAAACCGATAGATAGCTAGCTAGCTAGGTAGGTAGATAGATTAGATTACTCTCTGCTCATTAACATAGACTTTTTTGATGATTTCCCCAAGGGGAAACCATAAGTTTTCCATGTCCGACGTTTACCCCACGATATATGTTCTGTTCATGGGAAGAAATCGACATGGATCTTCTATGAATATACATGTATAATTAGACAGGTTCTATAGGACTGTTACATGTATAGGGTATGTATATCTGGGATGGTCTTGAACTAGGCTACGAAACGATATGGAACATCATTTTCTATAGACGCAAGGGTACCCCGAAATGGAAAATAGCTGCAACCAATTCGGATACAAAACCAGTAGCCGATATATAACCACCAAACTACCCAACAAAATGAGTCGCGTGGTAAACTCCATGCTATAGAATATAAACCTCCACTTTTGGAGGGTCCATGTCAAAAGAAAATCTAGTGAAGTTGGGGAATTTATGGCACCATCTTTGCAAAAAGGGAAGTACTAAACTACTCTTCACCAATGCTTACCCTGAACTCCCCATATCTGCTGGGGTCAAAACATGGTACTTATATGGTTCATGGTCATCTATCTTTTCATGGAAATCCAAACATATAACCCCTAAAAATGGATTGACTTTTCCCATCCCCACTTTCAGAATATAATCCAAAGAAATTGATCACGGCACAAAGGGGTTCTTCAAAATGTATCCCATGAAATATAAAACATTCTCAGCCACATTTGCAACCACCAGTAGTTTCTTAGGTTTCAATCATCGTTTAATCACCCATTATATAAATTATATATCATTCTCTCCCCATTTGCAACCACCATATCGCCTGAAAATTCCTGGATGATTCAATCAACTGGTGCCCATTCTTGGATGATTCAACCACCATATGGTAGTTTCCTAAGTCATAGGGCTACCCCCAGTCATCATCCCTTTAATTTTCGGATTTTCCATGATATAAACCATCCAGCGAGCTTGGGGTACCCCCACGACTACGTCAATGGGAATTTCAGGATCCTAAAATGGAGGTACTGTACCATATAAGGCCATATTTTGTTGGGATATTCCCTTACATAGGCCTGAAACATAGGCCTTATATTAATGGTAGGTACCTCCAATTTAGGATCCTGAAATTCCCATTGACTATGGAAACCCCCATATCCCATTCTTCCATGAAATCCCGTGCTGATCCAATCCCAAGTGCTCGTTGACCACCGCACTGCCAGCCACCAGCGCCAAGTCAGCACAGACCACGCCGTCCTTGACCTGCGCAAAAAACGTCAAGGGCGCTGCCGCCCCCAGTGATCATTTGGTTCAAAAACCCAGTATATCTACCATAAATCAAGATTTAAGCTAGGTTAGCTAGTTAAGTTATAATTAGTTAAGTTATATCTACCATAAACATCCATAAACCATAGTCTATTTAGCTTATATCATCTTATATCTACCACTACTTTATGACTATACTTCGATTAATATCTACTACAAAGCCAAGTTACTGGAGATGTTTTGAAACACCGACATTTCCTCCGCACCCCAAAAAGTGGTTTTGCCGTAATTTGGTAATCAAAGGTGGCTGGGAGATCCTATCTAAATTGAGGTTTATAGCTCGGAAAAATCATTTGTATAGATACCAAAAAATACAGCTAATCAAACTATGTAACTCAAATCCATTTGTATAAACAATTTATTACCTAAAATCCATGTCTTAATGGAGGTTTTTGTCGCTCGGTTCATGTCCATTACCATTGGCTCATCAACAAACAAACCGGTCTTTTCAGCAAATCAACGGGGATGGGCCAGGAATTTCCACGTCAAAACATAGGCTGCTTGGTGGTTTTACCCTCTGGTAAACATACAAAAAGCTATGGAAAAAAATTGTGATTTTCCATAGTTATGTGAGTTTACCAGCTTGAAAAATGATGGAGTTCGTCAATGGGGTTAGGATGACATCCCATACATGAAATGGAAAATAAAATTCCATGGTTCCAAACCACCAACCAGATAGGGGTGTTGCTTGGGCCAGGCTACAAACCACTCGTCTTATTGGGATAAATCTTCGCAAACTTTCATGAGATGTTTGCTGATGAAAAATGGGATGCAAACTCAACAACTAACCTAGATATGGTAAACAACCATGGTTTTGTGGTCAGAAAAATTATCTACAAATGATAAACTTTCCATATCCATGTTAATGAAAATTGGAGAGTCTGAGTTTTGATGTAGTCAATGACGGAGGAAAAAAAACCTAAACAACATATTCTATCATATTCTAACCACTTAAATATGGCGAACAACCATGGCTTCCCCCAAGAAAACCATTCACGGCACATGTTTTGTGGTGACCCCCCAATGGTTGGCAAATCAACCCATGGCTTTCCTCGGATCATCGACTTTCAGACAGACAGTGTGTTTTTTTAGTGCCGACATGAACTGGGGTCAAGAAACTTGGTTGGTTGATGGTGCAATTTCACCATCTTGAAAAATATGAGTTCGTCAATGGAGTTAGGATGACATCTATCATATATGAAATGGAAAATAAAAATCCATGGTTTGAAACCACCAACCAGTTGGTAAATTTGAAGTATCATCCATAATCATCAGGGAAATTCACTGAAGAACCCTTCAGACCTTTTCAATGAAACAGTGAAACAGTTTTTGATCAGGGGATTTTTGAATAATGCGGTAAAACCAGGAAAAACATGAAAAAGTGGCAATGGTGAAAGTTGAATTCAAGTGGCAACATTGGGGTGGTGATAAATACGCTATCAGGATTTGTTCAATGTGTGTTTTCAAAAAACGAATGGGGAAATAATCAATGGGAAAGGCCACCAGGAAATCAACAATTCCACCATTGAATACTGCTAAAACTGGGATGTCACGAAGAAAAGTAGTGATATCAATGAAGGTTTAATTCGCAATGGTTGCGATCGGCGACCAAGTTGCGGGTAGCATGTATTCACTGGGAGAATGGCTACAGAATGGTGAGATGCCCAGAGGTTGCAGTTCGTAGATTGCCATTTTACATTGTCGGAAGTATGTATTCACTATTACTAAGTATTATATGTATATATATATAGTTGTGGTAAAATAAAATGCAACTGGCCCATAGAAAATTCAACAAACGCAACTAAGAACAAAAGGAAAAAAACACCGCAACGAAGAACGTAGTATGATTGATCGGGGACGTGACAGAAAAAATCAAACAAACACAAAAATGTGGGAAGAGTGAACATAATTGTCCAATGATGCACTTTAAAGCATGTTTCTACTCATTATTTGGATTGTTGTGTCAAAATGCATGAATGATTTGGTTGATGTGAAAAAAAACTGCAAGCAGGGCAAGCTGCACTTCAAAGATCAGCATGCATTTATTTTGCACTGCGTTTGCGAAATAATGGAGAGAAAAAATGCGAATGTTTTGCATCATCCCAGTAATGTGCTCTACTATTTTTGATTTTCCCTCCACCCACGCATTGTGACATGGATGATTTTGACATGCAGGTTGCTAAAATACGAACAAACGCATGTCGGGTCCTATGGCCAAAAACAATTGCTGACACACTCAAGCGTATACTTTTTCTACATTCCCCTGAACACATTTCTATCTAGTTGTCTGGGCAAAACGGATATCAAATTCCCTTGTTCGATGTCTTATTTCCGTCCTTCAGCTGGGTGTTCCACAGCATGTCGTTCAACATGGTTAGTTTGAATTGTTTTCAATTGGGAAGCGAAGTATATATGCACATCTTCGTGCGTGGATACTGCATGATGCAAACCCAATCAGGGACTACGCAATGATGCAGGTTTCTTTCAAAAATACGGATACCCAAAATGCACGGGTCCACGGGCTATTCAAGTTTCCCTTGTCATTTTTTTGGGGGGCATGCCCCAAATTCAGACGGACCAATGTAATATCACAACAAATTTGGGCGTGAATCCAGTTCATAATTTTTACAACCATATATACTTGGGGAAATATATATATATAGAATATATATTTATACATGAATATATATATATATATTTATTTATTTATTTATTTATATATATAATATACACAATATATGTTGTTTTTTATGGATATTCCATGTTTTTGCCCACTTGCTCACTTGGATGCGCCCCCATGTACCTGATCACATGCTTCATCCAAGTCGGCCAAGCCTGCACCACATCGCCCAAGGTCAAGTCCGTGGCAGGCACGTCCTAAACAACAGGAACAGCTGGGGGATGCAACCTATCGGTTTGGGCGCCATAAAACAAAGATAGAACCAGCCAAATCCAAGAAAAAGCAGAAGTACGGACAATCAGCAAAATGCGACCACAAGGGCATTTCCAGCAAAAAATGCATGGACCCTTCCGTGCCGAGATTAAACTCAGCTTTTCATTTGCAATTTCCGGTTTCGCATTCTTTATCTGTATCCGACGTTCAATGACGCTTTCAATATGGCCCTAGCAAAACAGACCACACGGCGCTTCGCGCAGTGCCGCAATTTCGCAAACACGGCCACGCTCAAAGGCTATCACGCAAAGGTCATTAAATAGTTTGCTTCAACATCACCCACGCCGCAGGGGGTTCGATTGAAGATCCAACAAAACGCAATGCCCATGCCAATACCGGGCAAACCTGCAGAAGTGGGCAGCGTGCATGGCGTAAGGTGTTGCTGATACTGCTTCCCTCGATGTCTGTGAGTGGACGACTACTTTCTAGCACAAACTGTTCCTTGGAACCTTGATGATGTTCTTGGCTTGTGGTCTTGACAGTGCACACATTGCCCAGAGGTAAAGAAGCATTGGGTACATGAAGATGGCTTCCAGCACATGAAACGGGCATTCCAGCCCTGGATCTAGAAAACAATACATTTGATAAGATGTCAATTAAGATACATGTGAATGGCACGGGCTCCAAATTGGATACCCAAAAAATGAGCTGTTGTTTAAATTCACAATGACCAAAACCTTGTGTGGGTCTTGCAGTAGCCGTGGATGTATGTAACTGCTGGTTGAACATGTTGGCTGGCAACTAGTTGTTCAATGTTATTCACAGTTGATTATGCGTTAGCTAGTGATCCCCAATGATCCCCAGTAAACCAGGTAGATTCATAACCCCCTAGAAGATTAATCCATCACCAGTTGGGTCTTGAGAATAATTCTCCACCTGTTGGCCACAAGAACAGACGTGGAATGCTCCAGAGCAATGGGCGGGAGAGGCAACTGCGCCAAGCAGCTGGGATATCACCGGACGCATGGTTGGAATAGATTGGGATATGACTCATTTATTAACCATGTGCTGTTACACCTTCCATGGTCATATCTTAATCCATTATTCAAGTTATATGCCATGGTGTTTCCTAGTAATCCAATAATATAGGTTGTGTCAGTTGTGTCTACTATATTAATTGATATACCCCTTTTGTTAACCATATGCAGTTCCAGTTTTCTGGATCATCCAAGTAAGTAAATATTGGCTGGAGTCTTAAATCAATGGCCATTTCAGAAACCGATTTATTGGAGGTACCTACCATTAATATAAGGCCTATTTTTCAGGGCTAACCTCCATTTTAGGATCCTGGAATTCCCATTGATAAATGGATTGGTTGCCAAAATCTGCATCAACTGGACACGGATGGATGGGTAAAGAACTTTAATGGACAAGCCCGTCTCAAAAACAAGGTGAGGCCCGCTTCAAAACGATAGCTAAGGTGCTGCAAATAACTATAATATACTATAAATGACTATAAGAATATATTAATTACTATGGTTAATGGTAGATATATCGAATTACTTCGTTGCTTTCAAGAGCAACATTCACAAGCTTGTGGCTTCGCAGTCACTCTCAGGGTCGAAACTGACCCAATCAATTCTCAGGTGACAGCCTTTGGTTATTTAACGTAGCTACAGTATGGGAAATGGCCCCTCCATAGTAGATGAAGATAAAGATGAAGATGAAGATGATGATGATGATGATGATGATGATGATGATGGCGATGATGATGATGATGATGATGATGATGATGATGATGCTGATGATGATGATGATGATTTTGAGTTACCTCTTAAAAAGTGGTTTTCCATAGCCATGTTACATAGCTAGAGGGTATTCACCATACCCAAAAAAAAGAACCCTGCGCTGTTGGGGTTGGGGATGAATTCGGATTCATTTCTGGACTCCTTCTGACTGGTAATAGGGGTGCGTCATTACAAAAATGAAAAAAAAGGCCTTGGAGGTTGGCCCAGTGTTACTAAACAAATATTGAAAATTCATGAGAAATTCATCTCAACTAATGTGGTGAACAAAATAGTAAAACAATATGGGGCTATAAACCCTCCCCACTTGGCAACTTTTCTTGGGTTTACGACATGAGTGATGGTCCCACCCAAATTATCACTGTCATGACATCGGTTGTTGGCGCATGTTTGCAAGCGGATCTTTTCCATCACTGGCCCCTCGTCATTCCAAATCTCTGGGTTAAATAACTCCTGAGATTTGCTCAAGATGGCGCAGATCCAAAAAGTTGTCCCTATATAAATTCCCCAAATGTGTGTTTTTTTTACTAACCCATAGGATCCATGTATGGTATATATGCTAACATGGGGGGTATATTGATGGCAAATGTTACCATATATAGCATACATGGATCCAATGGGTAATGGGATAATAATCAAAAATTCACTTTGGGCAAATTCGAGATTCGTCACTTAGAATAACGGCATCCAGGACCAGGCTCGCAGTCGGCATACCCAATGTTCATGTGTGTTATCTTGTGATGTCCTTTGATATAAGTAAAATTAAGTAAATTGGTTTTTCAATTCGCGGGATCCTTAAAAACGATCCAAAAAACCGGATTGTCTCAATATTAGGGAACCTTTGTATTTTTGCCAATATAACCCATTAATTGAACCTATGGTTTATCGCTGGTTTCCCTATATTTTTTGGTAAAACCCATTTTGGGATAAACCCACGTTGAAAACCGACATGACCAGCAAGTGGTAGCAAGGTCAAGACTGCTAACCCCCAAAAAAAGACGCGTTGCTTGACAGTCAATAGTCGAAATAACAAATGTCTGTGTACACTAATCTGGGAAGGGTCAAAACCTCAAAACCTGCCATATGACTGGGGGATAACCATCCATTAACCAGCTATTTTATGGCACCTAGGGTACCATGGTTTTGACCCATAACCATGTATATAATTGTATATATGTATATATTCTTACCGTATGATACAAATGATATTTGCGTAGCAGGATAGACTGCATGGTACTATTCAATGTCTGTATATTATATGATATTATACGATATGATACAAACCATTTATACACACATACAGAGACATCATCTTAGTCACTAGTCTTAGTCTCAACTGTGTCATCTACGTGCAATGTCAACCCCAGAATGATAAACCCTGGTTAATCAAAATGAGCAGAGTTCAATACCCTCTGTCGTCCCTTGATACTGGTTGGTTGAGAACGGATTTCCCACCTCATGGAGTGTGATCATCACCCCCTAACTAATCATCAACCGAGATTTAGCAGCCACTGCTCAAATGGATACGTTTAAAAAAAATGAAAGCCCATCAACAAAAACCCAACAAAACCAGCTATAAAAACCAGTTCAACACCTATAAACCCAACAAAAAAGAAAGTACCCTCTGGTAATTTAACATAGCTATGGAAAATCACCATGTTTAATGGGAAAACTCCCTATAAATGGTGATGTTCAATAGCTATGTTAGTTTACCAGAGGGTATCAACATCTATAAACCCCCAACAAAACCAGTTCAACTCCCAAGTCCCAGATCCGCAGCAGCCGCGGCAGCGGCAGCGCAGTCCTTCCACTGTCCATCACGCAGTACCTTCTCCAAGCGATGTCCTCCCGCGGCGGCCATCTCCTGAGCGAGTTCACCATCTCCTGAACAAAATGGCCAATTTTCAACAGAACGGCCCCTCATGGTAAAGTGATTTTTGCTCTGAAAATGGTCAAAAATATTGGTATTTACAGTGTTGTGTGACCAAAGTATTTTCAATGGGTAAGTTATGATGATCTATATGATGATGAACAATGATTTTTGTTGGGAATGGCTACAAAGTCATGATAATAATGATGAAATCATGGGAATATATATGGGAATATAATATTGGTTGTGTTTGATTTCAATAATGGGAATATATATATATATGATGATTCAACAAAGATGCTATTTCATGGGAATGGCTACTGGCTATATGTAGCTTTCAATTCTGCCAAGTTGCTGGGATCCCAATCCCTGCGATATAAAATGGAGATATTTCACGGTTCGTGTGAAATCATTATAGATATTCCCATGAAATATCTCCATTATACCAAATATATATATATACTATATATATATACTACTGCTTGGTGGTTGACCTACCCCTCTGAAAAATATGAAAGTCGGTTGGGATGATGAAATTCCAAATATGATGGGAAAGTCATAAAAGCCATGTTCCAAACCACCAACCAGACTATCTATGTATACACTGTATACCATCTGGTTATTTAACATAGCCATGGAAAATCGCCCATGTTTAATAGGTAAACCATCTATTTCTATGGGCCATCTATACCATGGCTATGTTAGTCATAAACAGATGGTAATTTTCAGACACACCCAAATCATATGGTAAACTAAGATAGTCATGGAAAATCACTATTATTCATGGGTAAATCAACTATTTATAGTATAATACCCTATACCTATACCCTCTGGTAATTTGTTACATAACTATTGAAAATGGCCCAGTCGAAATAGTGAATTTTCCCATGAAAAATGGTGGATCCCCATTAATCCCACTATTTATACACTGTATATCTTTGAATGGTGAGCTCCCCACTCACGGTTCGATTTTTGTTTCGCCCAGTGGCAGCGATCTGCTGTTGATTTCGACGCAGGATCATCAAGCTGGTCCTCGGTTGCTCGGCGTCGCAAGGACCTCTGGTTGATACTGACTTAATGGGATTTAATGGGGTTTATGGCTAGTAGTGGTTAGTAATGGTGACTTAATGGTGACTTTTCATGGGATCTTTCATGGGATTGAATGGGATTTAACGGGGTTTATGGTGACTTAATGGGATTTTATGGTGACTTAATGGGAATTAATAGGATCTTTCATGGGATTTACTGGGAGATACCCTCTGGTAAACTAACATAGCTATACAAAATCACCAGTTTTAATGGGTAAATCAACTATTTTGATGGCAATTTTCAATAGCTACGTTAAATTACCAGAGGCTATCTTGGGTTAAATGATGTTAAATGTTCATTAATATCACGTTTTGTAGATTGTGTTCCTCTGTCACAGCTTTTTTTTGGGGGGTTATATATATATATACACACATGTGTATGCATATGTATGTATATATACGTATACAGATCAGATCATATACAGAAATTGTATATGTGTGTGTGGGTTTGGTACCTGAAAGTCTAGGGAAAAAAATCACAAGTGTTGGTGGTTAATCAATGTTAATCATCGTTGTCCCTGCTAAAATTGGCTTCTGGCGTAATAAACATTTCCAGACAAGCCCAATAGGCTACAATACGATTGGACTTGACAATAGACTTCAATACTTGTGGGTTTAATTCAAGGATATACTCAGCATAGGGGGCTCATGAGATAAACCTAATAAGAGACTATCCTCCTTTGGTTTTTGTTATTGGGTATATCCCTATTCGTGATGATGTAAAATGACCTCCAAATGATTGAGTACTGGGATGGTTCATTGCTGGGCTTGGGGTTGCAACATGTAGATCTAGCGTGACATATGTGATATATATATATATATAATTATATATATATACATACCGTATAGAAATATGACCTCAATTTATCATGGATATGGACTCATAGTTGATATTGCCAATCATTCAATAGGATACAACCTCAATAATCTCAATACACCATGGATATTGGGATACAAACGTTATAGGTTTTGCCACAACTTCTGTGTGTACCCACCAAGAATGACAATCAAACCCATTCTTGAGGTATGTGTATCTACGTACATATGAGCTCCCGTCAAAATCCTTTACATCTGAGTAGTTGCTATTGTTATGGTGATCGCTTTTGGGGGGTCTTCAACCATTTTGACCGTGACTCATATGTATATATATATAATACTGGTTGGTGGTTTCAACCCCTCTGAAAAATATGAAAGTCAGTTGGGATGATTATTCCCAATATATGGAGAAAAAAAAGTTCCAAACCACCAACCACTTTTATATATATAATATAGATATACTAGTCGGTGGTTTCAACATCACTGAAAAATATACTGTCAAAGGCGATCATCATCCCAGGATATCCCAGGCAAGATGAAATCAAACTCAAAAAATATGTCAAACAACCAACCAGAAACATAGTCCATTGCTTGATATTAATGTTATATTACTAAGGTAAATATCATGGTTGCTACAGGATGGTGCCCCCCAATTGTAAGTTGGTTTATAAACCCTATTAACTATAGTTATGTTTACTATATATACCATAAACCATAGAATTCAGCCACTTATGAGGAAACTGAACGCTATCTTGGGGGCCCATCTTAAAGTCATAGCAGTCGTCAATGAGGTACCATCCCAGACAGAACCCTCTGGTAAACTAATAGTTTGCGAACTGGAAAATCAGCACGTTTTTTTGGATAAACCAACTATAAATCACCCATTTTCCATAGCAAACTGTCAGTTTACCAGTTTACCAGAGGGTATCCGACATACTGTGGATGGAAGAAATCCTGCACCCGTTGGTATATGGTTTATACCCTTATAATCCCATTATTTACAATGTTTCATAGTTACCTAACGGTTACCAACTGGTGCAAGATTTCTTCCATCCACAGTATCCCATGATATTTACCCAGGCAGACCCCAGCACTCTTGCTCCCAAGCACCAAGCACCACTGCCAAAGACCAGAAAAACCCACAGCAGTGCAATGTTCCTGCGGGAACCCGAGCAGAAGAAGCAGCACCCAGGTCCACTAAAACAAAAGAAGAAGCTTCATCTGGCTTTTATGGTGACTAAATGGGATTTAATGAGGTTTTATGGTGACTTGATGGGATCTAATGGGATTTACTTCGATATACCCTCTGGTAATTTAACGTAGCTCTTGAACATGGCCCATTTGTACATGATTTACCAATTGAAAACGGTGATGTTCCATAGGTATGTGAAATGACCGGGGGGTAAGTGTCAGGAATCAAAAATTGGGGCGGTGATCATGGAAAATGCTGGGTTGAACCACCAAAAATAGGGCTCCAAAATCATCGGTCATCCCCAAACCCACTGATTCATTGATAGGGGCGTCCATGTTGGATGTCTCCCGCCACTTTGGTAAATTGCCATGGCCCTGCAGGAATAACGAGATGGTTTGCGCGGTGAAAACAATGGCACCCAACAAAATAAAATCATCATCATCATCATCATCATCAACGTCGTCGTCATTGTCATCGTCGTCGTCATCGTCATCCTCATCGTCGTCGTCGTCATCGTCATCGTCATCCTCGTCGTCGTCGTCGTCGTCGTCCTCCTCATCATCATCATCATCATCATCATCATCATCATCATCATCATCATCCCCATCCATCATCCATCATCCATCATCCATCATCATCATCATCATCACCATCATCATCATCATCGTCATCATCATCATCATCATCATCATCATCATCATCAATCATCATAATCGAGTTGTTATCATTGATATGAATATCAGTACATTCATATTCATACGTGCATTCCATAGCATTTCGGGGGCGCACCCCATTTTCATGTTCGCACCCAGATGACCAGATTCGAGGTCTGTTGGGTATCTGAATGTGAGCTGTCGCGATTTGAATGCGTTCATAGTCATTCCTGAGTGCCTGTAAGGCTTTCAATTGCGGTGGGGAAGAAAGAAGTACCCTCTGGTAAGCTAACAGTTTGCTATTGAAAATGACCATAGAAATAGTTGATTTACCGAACTTAAAGATGGTGATTTTCCATAGCTTTTTGTAGGTTTACCAGAGGGTAATAACAGGGACCATGATTTTCTCATGGGATCTTGGTGGTTTCCCATCAGACAAAACCATAGACCAAAGACCTGATTCACGAGAATCGCGAGAGATCACGGAAGGAAAACCGACTCAGGGACTTACCCTGTGGTAAACATACAAAAAGCTATGGGAAATCACCAGTTCAATAGGTAAATCAACTAGAAATGCAGAATTTTCCGTAGCAAAGTGTTAGTTTATCTATGAATTCTAACACGGGTGTACGGGTGTATTATGCTTTCCAGGATGATCATCTACGCTCGAGCCCCGTTGTCCCATCTGATGAAAAGCTCGTTTGTTGAAAACGGTGTCCCTACAAAAAGGCTTATCATAATCATAATCCCCAATAAATTCGGTAGAACTCCCTATTTTATAAACCATCATAATTTATCAATGATATCCCAATATCTTCAAGCCCAATTTGCGGTGCCCTGAGATTCAACATGGAGATGTCCAATTTATGTAAAATCAATATTCTTACTAGTGCTAAACGTAGAGTAGAGAATTTTCGGGAATTATCCACTGGCTAACTATGAATAATGATCCCAGCAACCCCCAGCAACCCATCCATTCCCTACGTAAAACGCACGAGAAAGTATTTCATGACATGTTTGGATGCTTGAAACCCCAACAAAATAATGGGATAACATGGGATAACAACCTATCAACTGGTGCAGGATTTCTTCTATCCACAGTATCTCCGTAAACCCACCATACAATGGGAATTTCAGGATCCAATTTATGGAGGTATGTAAACGTACCATATTTCTGGCCATATGAATTGTGGGGATATTCCCTGAAATTTAGGCCTGTCTTATATAGGCCAAAAATATCAATGGTAGGTACCTCCACTATTTCTCGGATCCTGAAGATCTCCCATGCCAATCCATGCCATGGATGCCATACGTATCCCCATGGTGAAATCTCTATGGTCAAATCCCCATTGGAATCACATCGCCAGCCAGCCGTGGTGATTCCAAGCGCTCCAGGAGTCAAAGAAGAGGTAGCACCAGATGCACATCCTTGAGAGTTACCCACTTCTACATGGCCATAATTTATAGCTGGTTGGTGGTGCAATAACCATCTGGAAAAATGATGGAGTTCGTCAGTTGGGAAGGATGACATCCCATATATCATGGGAAATCAAAAATGTTTGAAACCACCAACCAGGGATTTATATAAGGGGTTTAAGAGTGTTTTCTGGGGTTTAAATGTTTTTTTCATGGGATTTAATAGGGTTTAGCAGGGTTTAGCATGGAACTACTCTGGTGCCCCCCCGTTATGTTTGGTGGTGTATGAAACCCATTATCTATAGATATACCCTCTGGTAAACTAACAGTTTGCTATTGAAAATGGCCATAGAAATAGTTGATATTCCCATTAAAAATGGTGGATCTTTCCATAGTTTTTTGTAAACGTTTCCCAGGCCGGGTATCTCCCAGTAAATCCCATTATATAGATCCTATTAATTCCCATTAAGTCACCATAAAATCCCATGAAGTCACCATAAACCCCGTTAAATCCCATGCAAAAAACCGAACGTTCCGAAGCAACTTTTCGCGTTCACGAAAAAAGGGGCCCCACCTTGGGTGCCCCAAACTAGGGCATCTATGGGCATCTGCCATCATACGTATCAATTTTTAATCCCCATAGTATGGTTTGAAAGCCATTTATTAGTTATAACTGGTTATTTCTATGAGATTATACATTCTATAAATGGGGTTATAAGTACTTACAACTGGTAAAGGGACATAACTGTATGCTTTGAACCCATGGTGAAATCCCCAATAGATTCGCAAAATGCTGATGAAAATCAACCAGAAATGATTGAAGTTATTCAAGCGAAGCAGAGATTTGTCAATTGGAAATCATCAAACAAATATATAAAAAAGAAATTATCAGAGCGTGGGGATTGAGCTAATGATGTATATTGATGTATAATTCACTATGTATACATTCTTTTGCAAAAAAAAACGTGCCTTTGATTGCCTTTGGCTGTGGTGCCCTTCCTCAATCAAGAACTGAGCATCAATTGAACTGCAGACATAGACATAGAAATCATGTATACATCAAAAACATGCGGGCTACCCTGGGTAAAATCACTAGGGTGACCCCCCAAAATAATTTTTCAGAATTATTCTGAGGTGCTTCAGTACATAACCCACTACAAAATATTTTTTTCCAAAGCACTCTAACCATCCCAAAATAATATCCTTTATCACTACCCACCTCCTCAAAATAATTTCTGAAAATTTGCAAATAAATTATTTTGTAGGGTTCTACTATTACTCAAAAACACTTCCCTTAGTT
>Ga0126342_10009394_pt1 | contig 17531 bp, 18 predicted proteins | sample Cyp1metagenome_FD_92528 | JGI IMG/M metagenome (GOLD analysis project Ga0126342, IMG submission 92528) | Coral microbial communities from Lord Howe Island, Old Settlement Bay, Australia - Cyphastrea 1 metagenome | ecosystem: Host-associated > Invertebrates > Cnidaria > Coral ... | reverse complement strand
TGACGCTTAAGTTTTTTGGTGCCACCCTTGTGCGCGTACACTGCACCACATATTGCATCTTGACCTTGATATCCAATATTCCCTAAAAATCACAAAATCCCAGGAGCTCGTGAAATTTAATAAATTAGAACATTGGAATTCATAGGATATATAACCAACATAACTAACTACATTCATTTTGTGTGTGTGTGTCTGAGAATGGGCCCCCAGTTATGTTATTTTTTTATGGGGATAATGATTATGATGATCAAATAGTCGATGGAATGGGGTGCGTTCAGACAACCGCGTTGAGAAAATGATGATAAGCCAGGGGCGTTGCAAGACCCGGGCTTGAGACAAAGGGGGATAGAAGTTTTTCCCTCGACGAAAAAACACCGGGAAGCCACTTCATGACATTTCATGACACGAAGGTATGTGGATGCCAGATATCAGTATATTACCTTAATACGGTCCCAATGCCAATGGGTTTCGTCACCTGCATTTTTCCGAGCTGCCAGTGGCCTGTAGTCTTTGAGTATCTTCGAATCTTCATCACAGGTGGACACCAACGATGGAGATGTGCCACAAGACGACTTGCCTCCAACCAAGTCTCAGAATACACGTGTGAAGTCAGGCGACCAGCCAGAGTGGGGTGCTGCAGACAGTTTGATACATGTGTGCGGTGTTTTCCACTTGTTACATCATATGTTACAAAATGTTACAACCATGAAATTCAGATAAGAGACATTATGGTCAACAAGTGGGTTTGAGGCAGCCGCCAGGCAGGACGTTTACGATGTTTACGCGTGTAGACTGGCAGCCTGGACCATTCCGGGAGGATGGAGACAACCCAACTGATGGTTTTTTCACCCCAAAGCATTGGTTTCCCGAAACGGTTTCCCCATTAAAGAGGACCAATAACGTTTGAAGACCCATATAGCCAACATTCCACGGGTATTCCATTAAATAATCCCACTACAAAATGACAAAGCATATCCATATCCTAATGGGCATTTACTGTAAATGCCCAAGTCATCTATACGTTGCCATGTTGAATCACACATCAATTAATAGTCCGTTCATATTCCAGTAAATCCCCATTACGTTGATCTACTTTTTGGAAATCGTTGATATTCTATGAATAAATATTCCAAACAGTAAGCCATCAATATTATTCAGAAGTTCCTAGGCTAATGGAATATGACTGGTTGCTCATGAACTATTCATATGGAATATCCATAGATTAAATGGGTATGGGTCAATACCTATTAATACCATTTTTAGTGGGATGAACATCCATTTACCAGCTATTTTGGGGTTCACTAGGGGTACCAGGGTTTTGACCCATCCCCAAATATTTCCATGAATATCCATTAGTATTCCATGAAGAATCACCATTTCAGGTGGACTCTCACAGGGTTTGCGCAGCTTCGCGCGGGGACCTGCCAAGAAAGGAGAATTCGATCGTGACTTGGCCCGGAGATCGTACCGAAAGATAAGGCAGCTGTGAAAAGGATAGAACATGGGAATTCTCCTGAATCGTACTGAAATAAATATGTAAATTTAAGCTGTTCCTAATTGTTCCTATCCTTCTCTTTGTGTATATTATATACCATAATTTCATTTAGATATATTTAATAGAACCTTTTATCGAATGTTTTTCTATTTGTCTCAAATACTGTAATTACATAGTATAACATGATAACATCAATTAGAGATACACATTGGATTCTCAATTTTTCTCCTTTGCATCAAAGAATTCCCTTTGATTTAGTTGTGTACACATCCAGTCAATCTCGAATTCAAGCCACTGGCCTACGCCAAGTGCCGGCAAGTCGACTCCAGGTATTCAGTCAGGTGGCCCCTAAGAGAGGGGATGATATGGGATGATGCAAGCCTCCATCCTCCCAATCAGCCCCTGAAAATTCTACCAGTATGGGACAAAATAAGGGACCCAAAATGAACAGAGAGAGACACCAAAACACCAAACGTTTTCTTCCTGGGTTGCTTCTACTTCCAGTGCTCAAAAAATGTCCAAGAGTTCTTCACCGTGTTTGGAGACCCTGTAGGAATGATATGGGGGTCTAATTCCAAGGAGGATACTGGGTGGTACCCTCCAGTGAATTATAAGTTGGTCTATAATCACCTTTAACTAAGTTAACCATGAACTATATATACATAACTAGTTTTCCCATTTATAATCCCCATTAACATACATTAACTGTGTATATATATGTATATATATAGACTATCCGGTCAAAGTATATACAAACCCAACTTCTTTATGAACTATTGAGTTCATGCTGTGAAAAACCAAACTTCTTTGTGGGTTGGTAGACTGACAAAATGTGCCAACCCAACTTCTCAATGGCATTTTGTGTCCATCGTGCTTGTTTTTTGTTGTGGTCTGGATTGTGGTGACTGTTAGTGTAAGGGGGGACAGTCCAATATATAGTTAGATAGATATAACATGATTCATAGCCTCACACCATTCATCCGGACGAGGTGAAAGCACCGTTTCCTGGACGGTCACATCGGTGATGAGCAACAACAATCCGCGCCCGTGGCTTGGGGCTTAGTAGGGAATGGGATGATGAATTCCCCCATTCCGTACTAAGCTACTAAGCACCAGTAAGAAAAGCAATCAAAATGCCAAGGAAAGTTTCGGTTTTTTTTGGAATATGATGGAATATGTTTTCCATTTCCTATTCATCCCACATAGCACCAGACGTAGGCTTAAGTTGGCTCAAGTGGGAAAATAGGATCATATCAGCGTGTTGAGTGATGCCATCCAGAAAAATCACATGTGATAACTACTCGTCTTTGTAGTCCAAATTGATATTGCTTCCATGAAATGAAATGCAATCCGGCTTAAGAATCGGGTCTAAGAAGCTGTTTATCAAGTTTTCTCATGCCCCAAGAGTCCTCACTGCAGGGGGTTTACGATTCAATCCCTTGTTACCTTTGGGATCGACCCATGAATTCCCATGAATTCCCATGAATTTCAGCGAGGTTTGGTGCAAACCAACTGGTTCCTGCGGAGCAAGCCTTGCTATTTCGCAACCCTGAGCATCCCATGGCCCACTTCCCAGACGAATGTACCTTGGACACCACGGGTATCGCCACGGGTATCCATGGGGGGGTCATGGCTTGGGCTGAACATGTCATGTTTCGGATATGTTTCGGGAGCCGAGTCTTGGTCAGATTGCAGAGTATTGCAGGCAGCAAGGATGAGTTCGTCCAGCTGATGAAGAAGAGCTTGATGGCCGAGCAGCTCTTTGCTGAAGGTGTTGGGCCCAATCAAAAGATCGAGGAGCCCGGGGCCACCTAGGAGTTGCACAAACCAACCATTGGCAGATGCTACGTCTGCTGTATTTTGATGGACTCCCTGAGAGCTGACATAGCATTGACATAGCTATATTTTCGGCCAGCACTTGTGCTATGCCCCAACGTTTTTCGGGTTTTGGTGACCTTTACTGTACTTTGTCGTTTTCTAATGCTTTCTACTTTCTACTATTTGGGATCTAACAACTCGATGGCTCTGGGTCAGCTAACACAGAGACGTCGTTGATCTTCCAAACCTGGTTTTCATCACTTTTTACATCCGGCAGAAACCCTAAAAAAGATCCTAGAAACAACCTAGACCTAGAAAAATGCAAAATTAACCCGAAACAAACCATAACTGAACCCTAAAGAAACCCTACATACACTCAAAAAAAAACTATGAAAGTGTAGATAATAGTGGAGGGGCGCAGCGCACGCGCTGCGGGTATATGTTGATGGGGTCAAGTGTACAACAACGATTAACTACAACCCATTTCATCCATTTCACTGGGGGCTTCCTTATCTCTATTGTGCTTGAAGTTATATTTGAACTGTGGCGTTTCGACTCATGCTATGCGGCCTACTTTTTTGGAAGGTTGGTTTGGGTTTTGAATGGCTCTCTCGCAGCTGCCCTGCGGAAATCCCACAGGGCCACGTTGAGAGGACATCCCCATCGCTGGTGTCCAAGATGCTGAAGATCTTTATGAGGCCTTGCTGATTCATCAGCAGATTTGCCGGCTGACCTTAGGCCTCTTGGCAATCTGCATGGGGCCAACTTCACTCAATTCATCCCGTTGTTTTCCAAGCTTGTGCCCCCAAAAGCCCAGCTGCCTTGACGAAACTCAGGTTCCATGTTGCAGCTGGGGCGGACGATGGATGATTTGGTGAAGAGGTGGATGGTCTTGACCAAGTTCAGGCAACTCATTGACACTTGGGGCGCAGCCAAGGTTCCACCATTGGTTAGGTTCCACCATTGGTTTGAAGATGAGAATCTCCAGACACAGGCTACGGCCATTATGCCATGGTAACATGATTTGGACATATGTGTTGCACGCGGTGCACATGATGTTCTTTGCCAAAGGAATTGTTGACGATAATGTCCAGTGGGCATTGTCATTTGCAAAGAAATGGATTGGCCCAAAACATTCCTGTCAAATCGCACCGGAAATCACATGAAACATTTGCTTCTGACTGGGCACTGCAAGTTGTTGGCTGCTATCTGGTCATTTTCTATGTGTCATCATGTGTCATCGTCCCTCCAGCATGTAATATCATGTAATCATATCCAATAGCTGGGCCCCCCCCACACCCAGTGGCTTTGATGTGCCCCCTAGCATTTGACGGTCACGATGCAAGGCCATGTGAAGGAATGTTTGGCATGGCAGTAAGCCGTCCCATTTGCCGGCTATTGTGACTCCCAGACCCACTTGGAAATCTCCAAAACAGCGTTAGCCCTTCAGAAAAGCTCCTCCAAATTCACCTTTAGAACGTTGCAATGGAAACTGGCTCACTTGCGGATGACTTTCCATGACTTTCCCCACATAGAAAATGGGGGCTGTTTTTTTGGGTGCCAATCATATTGACCATTTTTGATCTATACCCAGTATGGTCGGTATGAAACTTAGGGTCTTAAGATGTCTTAAGTTTTTATCCAATCCCCAGAAATCTCCACTGATTCGCCCAGGAGAGGGACACGGCGACCATCAGCACCTTCATTCAGCTCCCCGGTGTGCAACTCTCAACTGAGTTCACCACAGGGCCAAAGTGTAGAGCCTATCAGGTCGTTGAGTTTGTTTGGGTAACGATGTGGAACACATCAATGTCAGAAAAATTACAGGAAACCAACCTAGTTCATAGGAACATCCATGGTTTCCGGTGAAGATTTCCCCCTAAAGCAATCCAGAAATATCTTCAACGGTTGACTTCAGCCCTTCCAAGGACCTATTTCTTGAGCCCCAAAGTGAAGCACATCGAAGCTTGGCGCAACTCATAGCCCTCGCATGGAGGTAGATACAACATTATATAACTTAACCAGCAAGGATAGCAAGCCAACAAGAGGTGGACATCTGAAAAAACTGCATATGTAGATATCTTAATATTATATATATATATATATAAATTATATATCATATTTCTATCATTATCTATCTATGTAGTATGGAATGTGGATTGTTTGGGTCTGGTGCCAGGGTCCAATGGCATGCCGTCGCTATGGCCTAGCCACCGGCCATCGAGCCCGTTTCGTGCAGAGGGAAGATTTGCTATGGTTAGCTCACTTAGAATGTCTTAGAATCATGTTATTTAGTGTTATTATGTGTTATTTATATATTTTATATTGCAATATATAGTCATATGGTGCTGATATATTGTCTTGCAACAATCTGTTCTATCTGTTCTCAATCCTTCGCAGCTTTGGGTTGAAAATCCCAGGACTCCAATGAGATCTACCACTTTTTCCGTGGAGGTCCAGGTCTGAGAGATATCAGCCCGGAAGATGCGCCTCGCATGCGGACAGGTTAGCGGTTAGCGACCTCCGGTGATTTCACAGTTTGGTATGGAAAATGGCCCATTGATAGACGATAAATATGAAGAAATATGATTTATCTATCAAAAATGGTGATGTTCCGCCGTAGCTATCTTTTTTATAACTGGAGGGTATGGTCTGTCGGTAGTTTTGGGAGTTCCCTTCAGTTCCATCAGCCTTTTGGCAAAGTAACATAGCACAGCTATGGGAAAAAACTGAAAATATATAGACAAATTAATAGCTATATATGTTAGCTACTATATAAATGGGCTATAAATCGGCTGTAAAATGGGTTTATTTCTCTAGCTATATCTTTGTTTACCGGGCAGGGCGACATGTTCCGTTGAGTTTCTATACACCGAGCCGAGGTCCTATCCGCCCTAGATGAGGATGGCGATGGAAAGGTGGATCTGCAGGCGGGGATTCAATGTCCAACCCCAGGGATGGCAACGGGCAGCTTGCAGCTAGTTATAAAATGTTATAAAGTTGGTTGATTAAGGGTGATTAAGTCCTATTATACTATAACCCCAGAAGGGTTTACTAAAGGTGGAGACCTCAGTTCTCCCGGTGAGTCGAGTCGGCGACTTCACCGCCAGGAGTGTCAAAGACAGCTGGGACTCATTTCACCGCCTCGTCTCAGCTTATTGGAGTTAGACTCTCGCTGGGATCATCCGCTCCCGCCAACCAATTGGGACCACAGCTTTTGGATGGGCCATGGGTGATTTTGAGCAAGAAGCATCCTTGTTTTGGGGTACCCAATGTTGATCCATACCCAAATCATCCCATACTAATTCATTACAGTATTGTTCAATGGTTGATTAAGTTCTGTTGACATTTGCATGACATTTGTTTGACATAGCAAGAGTTCTTGATATATGACATTGCGTGTTACTGTTTTCTTTTATTATTAGCTGCTTTCCACAGGAACAAACATCCACATGTCATACTTTGGGATGATCAGATGGACAAATGAGCAGATGGATAGATCCTGATAGATCCTGATAGATCGATTCCATTGGGAGAACCCAAGAATTGTGTGAAAGCCTACCGGAATTCCTATGATTTGCGATGTAAAACATGGTTTCGTTCAAATCTGTGACTCCTAAATTCCTTGCCCATTGCTTCATTTGGATGAAACTTGACTGGGGTACGCTCCGATAATGTAGCGTAGCTATGGACAATGGCCCATTTATAGTTGATTTACCTATACAAAGATATGATCCATAGTGATTTTCCATAATGGAACAAAAATTACGGATCACCAGGCCCACCGTGCCCACAGTTTGCCATGCTGCCACGACCCAGGGCAGTCAGTTGGAGCTGAAACATGGCCTGGGCCGTAGTGCCATTAGCTCAGCGGTGGCTAACCCAGCAGCCCTCTTCGAGCACTTGTGTTCCTGGGACGCAAGGGTAATGTTAACCCAGGATTTCTTGGTGTCTATATGTGTCTATATAATGCTGTTTCATGGAGAAAGTATGGTTATCCCATGTTATCCCACATTATCCAGGTTGCTAAACCCCTGAGTTCTTGTGGTTTTTAAGGTACGGGGTACCAATTTTCATCCAGGCACTGTTGAGAAGGTGAGTCCTCCACCGGAAGACGTGGCGCGGCTCTTCCGGGCCTTGGCAGGGCCGAAGGGAAGCAAAGAGATCAGTGGCTTGATCAAGATGGTCAAGATTTGGGAGATTTTGATGGGATTTCACATGGTTGAACCTAGAACCTCACCCCACATCTAGGGATTTCATGGGAGCTGACTAGCCAAGATGGGTGATTTTGATGAACACCTTGGTATTTAACTAGCCAACCAATGGGGGATTTGACATTCCAATGTTATTTAACTACCAAAGATATGGGGATGCAAACTAGAACCGGGAATTTATATAGTCACAAAAACTGAGATTGTGGGATATATGTATTGTATATATATATATATATAATGGCATATTATCGGATAATTCATTACATATAGGGGCAACATTGGAAATTTTCACATAGTGCCATATCATGGGATTTCACTCACCAAAATGATGATTCCACATTTTTTTAGCCAGGATGGTGAGGGTTGGGTATGGCATTGAAATCCAAATGCGATGCATTTCAGAACTTCATTGGCCTGCCAGATATTATTAACCCATCCCAATGGTGAAAGTGAAAAATTGGTGTGCCTGGACTGGGGGCTGATGGGGGCTGCCGCCATTCCCAGAAATGATGGCAGAGCCATGCCGAAACGAATGGTGCGGTTATAAGAGTTGGTTGGAAGCACCAACCCCTATAATCCTATACCTCTTTCGACTTCACAGGGTCGTATGCTGTTGCATTAGGTCCAGATCAGCATTTGAAAGCTGCAGAGCCACCAGCTTTTGAGGCACTGAAAGCTTGTCTTACATTCTGCGCCAGCCGCCCCTAGATGTGCTTTGGGGAATGGAAGTGCATTTTGCACCTGCCTTATATGATGCCTTGGCCTGTCGCATGCTGCTTGGCCGAAAGTTGGGGATCAAGCATCCACCAAAATGCTCCACACTTTTTGTGTTTTCAGATGTTTGTTGACTTCTCATCGTCAATTGCGAAAAAATGATATAACATGATCCTCAAGCGATCTATTTTGGTTTTGGATATGCTGAAATCAACAAACTGGTCGTTCCACTGGTCCATTTTTCCCAAACAACGACGCTCTTTTGGTGCGCAGGTTGACTGTGGAGCGCAGCCGACGCGGGGATGCGATCCTGCCTGGGGAGGTGGGGCGAGATCTCGGCCGGAACATCGGCCCAGCGATGTTCCAAAATAGCCTCGGGATCCCTCGGGTATGACTAACATAGCCATGGAAAATGGTCCATTTATAGATGGTTTACCTATTAAAAATGGTGATTTTCCATGTTTATGTTAAATAACCAGAGCACATAGTAATTAAATGTAGACCATTATATATGTCGTGTGGTGAACCCAATGAATAATGAATGAATATTTTACCATCCCCAAGAACGAGGTTTCTGAAATTGGGTGGGTACCCGTACATTTGGGATGACAAACAAATCTCCCAGCGGCTACAGGCCTTTGTCCAGGGTGACGTTCCGGACAACGATGAGCTGTCCCGGCGCTTCCAGTTTCTGTGGGACAGTTACGGCACCAATCTGGTGGGTAACTTGGTCGAATGATCCAACAAAAATCATCGAAAATCCCAACGATCAGTTGGATATAGTTACTATATATGTTCTTGGGGCAGTTTAAGATATTTGAGGTAATCCCAACACCCCCCAAGGTGAAAAACACCCCCTGGAAACCATGGTGTATCTAGGGAATTTCCACACAATTGGGACCTTTTTCTGGGGGTGTTTGATATTGGGGGGATGGGATTGGGGATCCGCTGGATGACACCCTGGCAGCCTGTAGGATAATGGAACCCCAGTCCCTAGGCTACTACCCAGAAGCACTTTCCCATACAAGCTCAGCAGGTTCAGACATGGAAGTGGTATGGGCAGGTACGGTAAGCTTATAGGAATCGGGGGTCCTGGTCAATTTGCCTAAAGCACTGTAGGGTTGGCGAATGAATTTGTGTGAGAATCTGAGCTTTTCATGAGCAAATTCCAAAGCTTCCTACCACTTTTCTCAAGAGCCGTGATGGACCAGCCAAGCAGATTTCAAACAGTCAGTATAACATAACTATCTCCGAATCTTGGGTAAAGGTCGTTTTCCCTCAGCATCTGAATTACGTTTTTTTGGCCAAAACTCTTCAGGTAGCGTCAATCCACAACAAGCGGCAAAGTTCCGGGAACATTGCTTCCTCAGATATCAGTGCCTTGGTAGAACCGGAAGAATTGCATTGCGAACAGTCACACGATGGAATTCAACTGTGCCAGTATGTGTATTTCTTGTTTCCCTGACGGGTTTGGTTGATTCTTGGTCATATTGATGTTTTGGGGAATGATATGGAACAGTTTATGAAATAAAAACAATATATAAATATGATATGTGTTCTTCACATTATATTAGTTCATTATAAGTTTATATATATAATATGTTTATTATATTTGTTTATTATAAGTTTATTATATGAATATAATTGAATATAATACTGGTTTATTCATAGTTCACATGGTCCTGTGTTCAGATCTCCAGGTCGCATGCGGAGCAGATCGCCATGTGGAGATCGAATCACAGCGGAGAGCTGCGGCGGGGGCAACTGGCCCCTTGGCACCGCAGGGGACCATCAGGGACCTAAAGAGCTGAGCTGCGTGGTATAGCAACATGAATAGCAAGTAGTTATTCAGGAGTCTCACTTCAGATGTGCTAATTATAGATGTATTTTTTAATGTAATTATAGATGTAATATGATGTAATCCGTGATCTTCCAAGTTTTGAGATTAGAAAATTACATGAAACGGAGTCGTAGGATGTCATAGGAGTTTGATGTAACCAGATGTGACTTGATGGCCGGTGCCAGGTGGGTGTGCACAAGTCGCTGTTCCCGAGCATTGGAGATGTGATTTTCACGGCATCTTGTCGTGCCTGGGACCTGAAACGATTTGGGGCCTGGCTGGAGAAGTTGTTCCCCCGACCAAATCGGAAGCAATTGTTGCATGGAAACATATTAATGGAAACCATGATTGTCGCATGTTTTGCGATTTGCGTTTTCATTGGCATACATTGTGCGCTGTGAGAACCGTTACCCTCTGGTGATTTAACATAGCTATTGAAAATGGCCCATTTATAGTTGATGTTCCCATTAATCATTAAACATGGTGATTTTCCATAGCTATGTTAGTTTACCAGAGGGTAAACATAATATATCCTGTATTGCCTGTATTTGTTGGATCGTGTTGGATCTATTGGTTCGGACTGAGGTTTGGTGGCAGGACAGACCTGTGTGGTCAGATATCGCCTGCAAGGTGCCTGTAGCTACTATGGTCCCGGGCACACCGTGCTGAAGGACGAACGCGAGCCGGTGCCTGGGAGTGGCAAATGAAAGCCAGATTTCCCCACGAACAGCCAAGAAGAACCAAGAGGTAGATGGTGTATGATGGTGTCAAACCGAACCTTCTACTGGCCGTCAAGAACATTTTGAATACGTGTGTTTATTTGACAAGACCGGGTGCCCTCCTACTAGGGTTACAGAAGTCTTTTGCGCAAACTTGACAGGCTTCCGTCTAGTGTATATTCGGTGTGTCGTGTGTATACATAATATACATGTTTTAATCATTATATATATTTTTTTATAAGAGTTTTGATCATAAATCATCAAAATAAGATCCAGCCACATCAAAGGTATATAGTTTCAGGATTTTTCACTCTAAAAAGATCCAGCCACATCAATACGGTATATAGTGTCACGATTTTTCACTACCAACCAGATGGTTTTTACCCAAGATGTAGCCAGCACCTAGGCCTCGCCATGGCTCGCCCTGAGGTGCCCTGGCCAGTGCCTCGGAAGGTCTTGGGAGACACGCCCTTCATCGCCTTGGTTCCACCGGGCTTGAGCTACTGCGCCGCGGGAGGCGGTGGCTTCTACTTGGGACCCCCGGTGCGGAGAGTGGGCAGCTGGGGGGGCGAGATAGAAATTCTATAGATATCGATAGATTCATATAGATTTACTAGATTCCTTAAGATGGGGGATTCCCAAGTCACCATATGTTTTGAGTACGAAAATGGTCTAATGACTTGGATGAGTTGGGGGTACCCCCTAGGTTCAATAAAACAACCATATGTCATATATATGTTTTATGAATTTCTTGTATGACTTGTGACGTTAGTTGGAAAATTGAAAGGATATCCCACATACATCCACATACTATATAAATCTATGATACAATTCGTGTTTTTTGGGTGTGTGTTTTTTCGTTGTGGTTTCATTGACAGTGCCCTGCCCTTTTTTGTTGGGACAGCTGATGGCCTAAGGACACCAAGCTTTCAACAACGTGGATCCCAACCTGCGAGCGGATTTGCCCAGGTGTTCAGATGGACAGCCGCAGCATCTTGGCGAACTGATGGGATTCGATGGGTAGGATTGGGTAGATGGTGGTGGTTGGTGTTGGCATGTCAAAGACTGTTAAAGACTGTATGATTTAGCTTCCGGTGTTGACTAGGAGCACGCTCATGTTCACAAACATCACAAACTTTCAGAGTCTCGGAATTAATTTTTGTCCTCCAAGATTAAGGATGTTGGGCCATGTGGAGATGTCAATGCCTTCTTACATCCGTTCCACCCGTGGCACGGGCAAAGCCGCAAAGAGCTCCGTCTTCGAACTGCGCCTCTTTTGCTCTTCGAAGCAGCGCATCATTGGATGCATTGGCGAGCCAGTGAGGTTGACTGTGCCTTGGCTGAGCATCAGGATGCGGGTCAGGAAGGTCCTATGGAAAGGCTCAAACTGGCGAAGTACAGAATTACTTTCAAAAATCACCAAGCATGATAAACATTGATAAACATTGATCAACATGGGCAGGTTGCTGCTCAAAAAAAAGGAAAGCCCTGCGTATCAAGGCCTCTCTTGGCACCCAGGTTTGGAACCAAACGCCACCTCCTCCGTTGGAATCATTGCAGCTGCGCTGTGAAGGGCGCAACGTCACTTTGAGATGGAATGCCTTGGATCTGCTTGACTTGCCAAAGGATGCTTGGACTGATATACTAAACTTATCTTATTATCTAAACTAAACTGTTGTTGGGAAAAAATGCTGGATTTTAATCGATTTTATGGATTGGTATTAATGAGCCTTCGATATTGCCGAGTTCCATTGACATTTGATTAGCGAGGGCCACAAAACCACGAACAGATGAAGTCACTTGGGTTCTTAGGCTTCAGCACGTAGCTGTCACCTACAATAAAAAGCGGCTTCCCAGAATCCATAAGCCAAAAAGGGGTGCAACATGAGGAACCAAGGAAAGCTAAACACATGGCCGGGGTCTATGGTCACTCACTCTCAGGTCCATTGAATTGCATAGCTCCCAGCTTTATTCCATTTTATTCCATGAATCACCGCAGAATCTACCATTCTGATGGGTTTTTTTGCTGATTTCTGGTGGTGTTTTTTTCATGTTTTTTCCATGGGGCTTTTCTCAGGAAAGCCTCGCGGACCAAGTGCGTGTGCTGGTGAAGACCGCCAGTAGTGAAGAGACCATCGTGCTGAAGCCGGAGGTCACGGAGCACGAGTTCCACGATCTGATCCCAGCCGCTGGGGCTGGTGCTGCTGGGGTTTGGTGGGTATACCTGGTTCATTTACTGGGGGAATGAGGTAGTACCCTCTGGTGAACTAACATAGCAATGGAAAATCACAATTTTTCATGAGAAAATCCACTATAAATGGCCATTTTCCATTGCTATGTTAGTTCACCAGAGGGTATGTCAAGCATAGAAATATGGAAAACGCATGAACATGCATGAAGATCATTGAACATTCAGAGTTTCCCTGTTTGGGATATCATCGAATTATTGCACGGGATTTCCGTACCTATGTTAATGATTGTTTATTTGCTGTAGGGAAGCGTTTTCTACGACACTCTCTTTTATGTTTGGAAAAGTCAGGTATGCTGGATCACCAGTGTTCAGGGTTCAACCAATAGGGCAACAATTTGGGCCATGGAATACCAAGGACACGGACTACGAATTCCGCGTGCGCGCGGAGAACGTGGCAGGAAGTAGCCGCGATGTCATTAGCCACTGTCGTATCAATGCGAGCTGCCCAGCACCTCAACATTTGACGTGTGTATCTGGTCATGAACTTTAAAAGACGCCGCGTTGATCATCGTTTTATAATTTGCTGACTTGTTCACTTTAATTTCAGACTTATTCCACGAATTGTGGGATGAATAAACTGGCATTTTGTTGTTCTCCTATGTTCCGCCCCATCTTTGGGAGGGTGTTTCTCCCTGTTTCTAGGCATACATCGGCACAGCGCACGTGGATTTGGAATGGATCAAACCCAGCAAGATCGGGAACGAGGCGACCAAGGACGCTTATCAGATTCACACAGAGGTCATCCAGAAATATGTGGCGACCCTGCGGGTGGTGGAGCAACAACCAGAACAAGAGAAAGGTGAGGAGAAAGGTGAGGAGAAGGAAGACAGCAACTTGGAGAAAGCTTATGACAGGTCAACTGGGGAAGAATCTTATGATCCACGAGCTACTGCATCTAGTTGACCATGATTAGTGAATGATCTACCATAATGAAATGTGATAAAATGATGTGAGCCACGTTTTAAACCCTTGTGTTCATGTTAAGCAAGGGGCCCCTTGTAAGGCTGCGGCGTAAGCAAAACTGTGGTGCGCGTAAGCCAGCGTAAGCTCCGCGTAAGACAAGATATGCACGTAAGCAAAACCTGTGCGCGCGTAAGCAAGACGTAAGCAATGGCCCAAACATTTCCTGATTTGGTGCCAGGATGTAAGACATTTAGAACACGGCTCATGTGAAAGTAACAATAAACAATCCCCAATGTACTAGGAGAGGCCGGTGTGAACTTGTAAGTCATCCGTATTCGGAGGTTTGCCATTCGCTTTTCCACATTGATGATAATGAAACAGGTGGATCAATATGGGGTAATCATGCTCAACTGCCAGATGTGATACTCCGTAGTGGTGTTACCATGTGTTACCATGTGTGACCATGTGTTACTATGTGTTACCATGTGTTACCATTATTTTATCATCAATACATATCAATACCAATCCATGATTACTTTGAATTAATTGGACTTATCACGGTTTTGAGGACCCTCCCATTTCATAAGTCGGAGATTTATCCAGCCACGGTGTCCTAGTCGAAGCTCAGGTGAAGCCAGCTATGGCACCGCCAGTTCTCCACGTTCCCTCCGCTCCAACACCAAGGTGGGGGAGTGGAGAGGCGCATACACCCACAAAGTACCCTCTGGTAATTTAACGTAGCTATTGAAAATGGCCATTAATAGTGGATTTTCCCATTAAAAATGGTGATTTTCCATAGTTATGTTAGTTTACCAGAGGGTACTTTGGTTGATGTTCAACCATATCAGTTAACCAACCAAAGAATCCACCCAAAAATGACGAATAATGTTAGTACAGCAGTAACAAACCAACCCTATGTTGATGTTTTATACTAGTTTATACCGTCCATGTTGTGCTAAATTTGGGGATGGTATACTATTACAGTACTTACTATTGCTTTACTAGCATTAGTTTAGTGGTAAGTCTATCTTTTTCAGAGTTGTTGTATATTGATCAAGTCTATAATGATGTCAAGCCCGGAGATTGGTAAACCTCCGCTGTTTCATTTGGGATGAACGATCTCCCAATGACCAGTTATAATATGTATATATATATATTCATTATTTACCATCAGTTATCCATTATATATTGACAAATTGTTAACAAAAATATCTCATGCAATGACATGATTGAAATGTATTGACATTTATTGACCATGATTATATCCATCATTAACCATCAATTTACCACTATTAACCAAAGATTAGCTAATCATATAGTATATGGTTAGCTAATCTTTGGTTAATATTCATCATTCCTATTAACATGTACAATCATAGACATTACTCATTATTATTAACCATAGATTTAACCATAGATTATCAACCATAGAGTATTATATAACCATAGGTAAACCATTATTAACCATTTAACCATTAATTAACCATGATTAACCGCAGCACGGTGCAGGACTTTGAGGTCCGCAGCATGCGCTCCGAAAGCTCTTCACCGACCCGGGCGATGCGCAAGCCCAAGGCAGGATCCCGCAAGGATTTCATGGGATTTTTATGGGATTTTATGGGGATTCAATAGGATTTATAATGCAGGATTTACTGAAAAAAAACGGGTTTAATGGAATTTTATAGGGATTCATGGGAAATTAACATGATTTGACCAACAAACATGGGGATATTAATGGGATTGACCCAGTAAACTCACATTACTATGGACAAACATAATTTTTGATAGGTATATATCATCTATCAATGGGCATTTTTCTACAACTATATTGTATTGTGAAATTACCGGAGGGTAATCCATGACAATACACTGATTTTTTGGGGGAAGATCCATGAATTGGCGTTTAAGACACCAATTTACCAGGAGATTCACCAACGAATATTGGACATTTGAAACCACTTGATTTTAGAGTATTTTGCTTTCTTTTCAGACAAACCCATAGTGCTAAAAAATGAACATAAGAAGATGTTTCAGGTCGGAATTCCAGCAACATTTTGGAGGGAAGATGAGGAAAGCGATTCAACAGTTTCAAGATGTTCAAGAAAAAGTGATGGGAGAGTATACTTGCGAAGACTGGGCGTGGTCAACTGACAGCTTTCCCCGAGATCTTTGAGTCCGTCTCCTCCTTCTATTCTCATCACCTCGCCCTCCATTGTTCCACCTCAACAGCCGAGCATCTTGCCAGGGCCTGTTCGCGAGGCAGGGCTCCACGATGCAGGATTATTCCAAAGATCGGCCTTGCATCTTGGGCAAGATGGGCTCCAGGTCAAATTTCCTATGGCCATGGCACTTGGATTCTTGCGGTGTAATGCGTGGAATGCACTTGTTCAAAGTTCCAGAACAGAACCTCATAGGTTCACATTTGGTGCTCATATGTCAATCTCAGGATGATCTTAGGATAAATTGATTCATTTCTATTGACTGGTGAGTCCTCGGCCAGTGGCGTATTTCTTCCACTTTTCTATTGTGGGGCCCAAGAAAACAACTGGTGTTACTTTTGCTGGTAAGGCACCTGGGATCCTAACGCTTTGAGCGAGGACTATGGGGGTCAGCTGGAGGTGATTTTGGCCAATTGGTGTGTCTGCAAATGGGGTATGCCTCTCGTTTCCGGCAGTTTTAAAAAGAAACATGATGATAAACCATCAGATTGATTTGGCAATTTTGTATTCACATAATATGATATAATATGTGAGTATGGGTTCCTTTTCTACATCTGATTTATGGTTTGAATGCATGGCAATGGTGTAATGAGAGATATTATCATTGGGGTGAAGAAAAAATCCAATCACTATCATGTGATTCCGTGCCCCACCATGGACCTGCAGATGGGGGCAGCATGCCACAACTCCAAGCTATGGGGGTCCCCTGCAGGACAAGGGCAAGAACATGATCCAGGCTGTGCTGTCTGGCTTGCGCCCCGACACTCGCTATGTCCTCTCTGGCTTGTGCGCGGTGAATTCGGCCCCTTCGCAGCGACAGTAGTTTCAATTGCGCCGTTCACGGCGCTGGGGCGAACTGGTTCCATCTGGTTACCAGGTACTGTAACACAACTAAAATCATCTCAACCTGGCTGTGATAGTCAGACGTGATTCAAGCCTGTCTCACATCTTCATAATTTCATAGGTTTTCCATGGTTTTCCATTTCAGCTGCTGGTATACACTGTGAGGTTGGCGCGGGGGCGTGCTGCCCGGTCTTGGAGTTTTGGACCATCCCCTTGGTTCCACGGGTGGAACGAGTTCGTGTGCGTCAGGGCCAGGCGAGGTGACTGTCTCCCGCATATCCCATATTGTAATATATTGTGATCCTATATGATTTCCTATATTATATATATAAATATATATATATATATCCCTGTGTACATTTCCACTATGAAATGGCTTGACCCATGTTCCATTCCAGGGGCATTTTTCTAACAAAAGGAGGCATTTTGTAAGGACATTTTTCTGGTCAACCATGCCATTTTGTAAAAAGCGTGTTTTTTGCTGGGCGAATCATTTTGTAAGAGCCAACTTTCTT
>Ga0126342_10009393_pt1 | contig 17531 bp, 13 predicted proteins | sample Cyp1metagenome_FD_92528 | JGI IMG/M metagenome (GOLD analysis project Ga0126342, IMG submission 92528) | Coral microbial communities from Lord Howe Island, Old Settlement Bay, Australia - Cyphastrea 1 metagenome | ecosystem: Host-associated > Invertebrates > Cnidaria > Coral ... | reverse complement strand
GCTTCGAACTGCCATTTTTGGCAATATTTTGGTTCCCTAATAATAAATACCCCCCTAATACTAAAAACTACTTGCCGTGTTTTGTATTAGGGGGGGGGGTTTAGTATTAGGAGGAAGGGATTAGCTCGTTTACAGTAGTTAAAAACCAACTGATCCAGGGGGCGCAGGATTTCGAAAAATCCAAAGATATCCAAAAATGATTTGCTGTTCCCGTGTCCCGTGTGCTTCACTGTTACATCAGGTCTTTGGAGTTTTCCTTGAAGCCACTCTTTGGATGATCGTTTTGAGCGATGGAAAACTACCGGATCCAAGCCATCTTCCCCAGGGTTTTAAGGTGCTTTAAGCATGGCCAATCTTAGATACTGGTACCCCTTTAAAATATTCTGATAGGGATTCCCCTAATGGATTGTGATGTTCCCCATTATGTTGGCTACACTAACCTGGCTGTTGAACACGGCTCATTCAGTCCGTTGACCCAGAATAGAACATTTTGTTGCTTATGTATATATATATATACTGCATATGTATTTTATATATATATTATATACTTATATATTGGACCCTGGGTGGGCCTCTTTGTTAGAGTGTTTCTGTTTTTGGACTTTCGTGTACCCCGAGCTATTTATAAAATACCTTGAACATCCCCGAACAATTTATAAACTACCCCCCGAACTATTTATAAATTATTGAAAGGATCGCCCACAAATAAATAGTTCATACCTTGAATGAAGCTTGATATTGCACCTCATTATCTTAAGACTTTCGTTGATTTCCTTTCTGCACGTTCTCTGAAGGGCATGGTTGCAAAAAAGAAATGGCTAGAAATCCATGAGGGCCTGGGACAAGCATGCAATCAGGGACCTTCAATAAAACATACCCCCAAAATACTATTGTATTCTATTTGCTGAACTTCAAATTTTGATCGGGAAGCAAACCATTCTTATGAGTTTCCTCCGAGACACGCTTCATCCTGCAAAACACAGCCTTACGTGCATCCGCTAGCTTTCAGAAACGCATTTCGTGCGAGACTTCCCTGGAAAAGAGAAAGTGGAAGATGTGAAAACCAAGCTTCGGTGCGAGACGTCCATCAAAAAGTGAAAGTGGAAGATGTGAAAACCAAGCGTTGGTGCGAGACGCCCCTCAAAAAGTGAAAGTGGAAGATGGGAAAATGAAGCTTTGGTGCGAGACTGCCCTCAAAAAGTAAAGATGGAAGATGTGAAAACCAAGCTTTGGTGCGAGACGTCCCTCAAAAAGTGAAAGTAGAAGATGTGAAAACCAAGCTTTCGTCCGAGACTTTCCTTCTCTTTGCTGTGGGATGTCTTTGCTGTGAGATCTCTTTGCTGTGAGATCTCTTGGCTATGAGATCTCTTTGCTGTGAGATCTCTTTGGTAAGTTTGTGCAGAGCTACACAGATTTCCCTGCACTGCACGCAATGGCACGGAGCGCACCAAACCAACATGATTCGAACATATTCAAACCCAGGGACGAACGCGAACTGGACCACTGATTTGTGACCTTCTGACAGTGCCATGTAGGCCTTCACACGCGCCCCTTCTTGCCCTGGCCACCAGCAAGCTGGGGCACGCTGGGGGCTTTGCATCCGCTGTTGCCCCAGAAATGTGGGCGCCTTGATGCTGCCATGATCTCGTCCAGTGATTTCCACCGTGGAGCACCTCACCTCCTCTGATCTGACAAAAAACGCCCCGGGATGCAACACGGACACAGGAATATTGGAGGATATTGGAATAAAAACATCACATATATGTCTATCTATTCAATTACCAACCAAATATATATATATATATTTGGTACTTATTACCTGGGTTGGTGTTTCGACCCCGAAAAATGGACATCGGATATACATGGATATACTGCATTTTACAAATTTTCTGTACACTCTGGTAAACTAACATAGTTTTATTGACAATGGCCATAGAAATAGTTGATTTACCCATTAATAGCATGGTGATGTTCCAGAGTTATATAAACGTTCACCTGTGAGAGGGTAATGGGCACATGAGCCCTGAAAATGGATGATTTTCGGATTGGTGACGATCCCCAGTATAAGTTTCTATGCTGCTCTTCCGAGCGGCGCTTCCAGCCAGGACACTTGGTAAATATTCGAAGACCAGTCGTAGGTCCGTAGGACCTCGATCCACCATTCCTGTCAGTTGATTTAGTAGTTGATTTAAGCAGTTCATATCAATGGATTGGTTTAAGGGAAAATCTACAGGAAACCATCGATTTTCCCATGAAATATTGGGCTTTCCTGTAATTGTTCCCTTAAATCAATCCATTGATTCTACTGGTTGGTGGTATACCTACCACTCTGAAAAATATGACTTCGTCAGTTGGGATTATTATTCCCAACTGAATGGAAAAATAAAAAAGGTTCCAAACCACCAACCAGTATATCTATTTTTATCAGCTGACATAGAAATTCAACATGATTCAACCAGCCAAAACTGGGATTTGATATGATTTCAGAAAAAGGCTGCGGCTGATTTCATTTCAAAACTGGGATTTGATATGAATTATAGTTGAGATATGAATTTGATATAGTTGAGATATGTTGAGATATGTTTCAATGGATTGATTTAAGGGAAAAATTACAGGAAAGCCCCATGATCTTCATGGGAAAATCGATGGTTTCCGGTTAAGATTTTCCCTTAAACCAATCCATTGAATGTTGAGATATGTTGAGATTGATGGTCAGTTTTGCTTCAGAAACTAAGCTAAACTGGGTGGCCCATGGTGGATGACTCCCCCTTTTTAGAGGGAGCCCCAGCGACACGACTGAGGCAGCCGTGACACGCTCGTTTTTGGAAAATCCTTGACCTAAAATGTGGTTTTAATGTGTTTCAATATGTTTTTACCCTCCAGTAAATTAACATAAATTATATAACAGTTCGACCCTGGCAGATGGGGGTTGGAAGATTAGTTTATTTAGTTTCCACTAAAAATGGGTGATAAAATCAGGGTCCAACAGTTAATTTACCAGGGGGTAATATGTTTTCATATAGGAAATTCTACAAAAAACTGGTGGATTTTCCGGTGTCATTAATATGTTCAAGGCATCCGCATCCTGCACGAGTCAGTAGGGATTCTGAATGTCAATAACCAGAGGGGCCCTTTATGAGGACTCTATCATGTCAAAACTTCGAAAAGCGCGGCAAGAACTGATTTTTTTTCTCCTTATTTCTCCATCAAAAAGATTTAAAAGTCTACCCTGCTAAGCTTTACCTACCTCCCCAGACTTGTAAATGGTCTATTGTGTTCTTAAAAAATGCCACTTCAATTCTACTTGGGAGCGGGTCCCAGATGGTGTATGTGGTTATAAATCCATAAGTTCGGCAAACAAAACGCTAATATTGGGTATTGGGTATTTCATATATGTCATATGCTTCTTACTCACGTATCAACTCGCATCCACATCATATGCTACAACGGGTCTACCAATCTCAGCGTCCTGGGCCCAACAAAACCCCATCGACCTGTCATTGGACCAACCCATGGTTCCCTTCAGTCAAGATGCCAACATCCAGCACATCCAACAACCTTACCACGTTCTTGTGCTGAAAGCTTTTCAACAACGACACCTGAGGCGGCAAAAAATGTGTTCATGCAAATCCATGCCGTTTTAATCCATGTCCTGAAGTTGCACCATATGTTTTCTTGAGAAGATCCTAATCCTATATGAATAACAATTTTTATTTGATATGTGTGAGAAGTATAAGCAGATTAAAGAAGTATCCTGCCGCCGAATACTACTTTCAATTGTTCGATAACTACACGCGGTTGCTCATATACCCTCTGGTAAACGTTTATACATAACTATGGAAAATCACCATGCTGTTAATGGGTAGTCATCAACTATTTCGACTGGGCCATTTTTAATTTTTTCAATAGCAAACTGTTAGTTTACCAGAGGGCCAGAGGGTACGAATCCCACCATTTTTAGGATTCCTTTTATTGGCCATGATAAATCCTGGATGGAGCTATGACTAGCCGACTAGCCTCTTCCACGGGAGAATCAAAATCATGTTTTCACCATGGCACCGATAGAAAAAGGCAAAAATCTGGGAGAACTCCCATATTTCCCAAAACAATTCCCATCATCTAACTGTTAAGGTCATGGCTGGGGTCGCTACAATTTACTTTCTGGTTTTTTTAACGGTTTGCTCTGGAAAATCACGATGATTTGTTTGGCACAATCCTCATAATCGATCTAAATGGGCGATGGCATCCGTAGCAAACTGTTGAATAATTAGAAGGTACCCAGAAACTCAATCTCTTTATTGCCATTGCCCAACCTAAACTGGAGGTACCTGCCGCAAAAAAACAGCCTCGCTCTAAAAGTGCCCTCTTAAAAGATCCGGAAATTCCCATGGTCGGTGCCTCGCGCAAGACATGCGCTGGAACACCATCCGCCCAATTATCAGCCTCAAAGTGAAGCTTCCTCGGCGGAATGATGACATCACCGGAAAAAAATCCGTTTTTTTTTAACAAAATCTTGATTCACCCAGTTTTCACATGTTTTCTTCATGATGGTTTAACCATGTTTAACCATGGTTAACCATGTTTAACCATGAAACATGTGTTTTTATCAGCAACATGGGAGATCACCCATGATCTCAATCATTGGGATTTACCTACAGTAATGGCCCAAGTTATACCAGTTATGTTTGTACTGAACTAAGCCCATTTATAGTTTATGTTTTTTATCCCATAGAAATAACCAGGTAAAAAGAAAGTTGCAGCCATGGTCATAACTGTGACGGAAACCTCCAGCCCTTGGGCTAAGTTGTATATAGACTGGTTGGTGGTATACCTACCCCTCTGAAAAATATGACTTCGTCAGTTGGGATTATGACATTCCCAACTGAATGGACAGTCGTAAAATTCATGTTCCAAACCACCAACAAGCCATTCATATTCCATTGCCAGAGGGTTAATCACCATTAATCACCATTACTATCCCTATTAAATCACCATTAAACCCCCATTAAACCACCATTAAAATCCCAAAATCCCACCCCCACGGCTGAGTCGTTTGTCAGGCAGCTCTTGAGTCGCGTCCCTTCCAAAAGGAGGTGGAAAACTCTGGAGTTCACCACGATAAAACCATGGGAATTCACCACGTTTTTCGAACGAACCATGATGGGTTTCTATGTCAACATGCCCACATTGTACTGGCGAATGGAACCATGGGGAATGTGAAAGTCATTGTAATTCATATACATGTGTATATATATATATATATATGTTCCATATGAATTAGTCCATATTTTTTGAATAGTGGTAATTATCCATAATCCCAAGTCTTTTTGTACAATCCCAACTCGCTCTATACAGGATGGGGCCCCCAAGATAGCGTTCAGTTGCCTTATAAGTGGCTGAAGTTAATGGGGGTTAAGTTATAATGGGGCATAGACCAACTTATAACTGGTGGGCCCCATCCTGTATACCCTCTGGTAAACAAACATAGCTATTGAAAATGGCCATTTATAGTTGATTTACCCATTAATAGCATAGTGATTTTCCATAGTTATGTTAGTTTACCAGAGGGTTATAATGGCTTATAGACCAACTTATACTGGTTGGTGGCTTTAACCATCTTGAAAAATATTAGTCAATGGGAAGGATTATCCCATATATTATGGAAAATAAAAAAAATGTTTGAAACCACCAACCAGTGTATATATATATAATTATATATAATGGATTTCTCCACTTCCACTTCCACTTCACCAGCCAAAGCTCTTGATGGCCACCACGTGCCCAGTTTGCACATGTTCAGCACGTGACACTGCACCGTAAACACCTCGGCCCACTTCCTCAATGACCTGAGATTGACTCAGCAGTCGGAGCTGAGATTTTTCATGGGGATCAGATTGCTACCCTCTGGTAATTTAACATAGCTATTGAAAATGGCCATTTATAGTGAGTTTTCCCGTTAAAAATGGTGATTTCCCATAGTTATGTTAGTTTACCAGAGGGTATCTTAGCCCCCCAACTTGGGATATAAACCATATACCATCTGGTTATTTAACAGTTCGCCATGGAAAATCCCCAAAATAAATGGAGGTTTCGATCGCTGGGAAAATCATCTATTTCTATGGGCCATTTTATTTTCCATGGCTATGTTAGTCATAACCAGAGGGTATATTATGGGTATTCATGTATATAATATATATATATACCCTCTGGTAAACTAACATAGCTATCGAAAATGGCCATTTATAGTGGATTTTCCCATTAAAAAAGGTGATTTTCCATAGCTATGTTAAATTACCAGAGGGTATATTATGGGTATTCATGTATATATATATATGTAAATTTAATATATCCACTTACAACCGGAACTGCACCCAAAAAAAATCCCGCTTTGAACCGATGATTCGTCCTTGAATGGTTGAAACATGCTGCTTCCTCATGAATGCATCCAGCATCATGCGCCGTAACATAGATATGTTTTTGTCCGACAGCGACTTGAAGTCTTCTGGTTCGACTTTTGCAAAGACTTTCACTCTTTTTTAAGTTTTCCGACTTCAAAGCCATTCTCATTAGAGCGGCGTGGACTGCCTTGTAGTTTATACTCGCTGTGTTGTAGGAAAGACTGGAGAGTTGCTTCTTGTTCTCAAACCACGCGAGCCGTCCAGGCAATACAACTGTGAACGCAGATCCTCGCGGCAATGCAGCAAGGAAAGGCGTCATGAAAAGACTTCCACGCGAACGCCGCGAAGTTTGTGGACCCTGTCGCCAATGATAAGGAAGTCGAGGGATAATTTGGGGCTCTGACAAAAGTTGTACCTCACATCAAACTATACTATATACAGTATATACAGTATATACATCATAAAATTCAACACGGTATACAGTATAAACTCAATCTAGTCAATCACCAAAAAAAAAAAGACCCTGGGAAATCCCAAAAAAAAACTGGAAATCAATGGATAACTGGGAAATCCCAAGGTCTTTCATGGGAAAATATCGGAAAATCATGGGAAAAAATCATGGGAACATATGGAGAAATCCCCCTATAAATGGAGGTTTTTACCTGGGAAAAGCATCCAGCTGGATGGTGTTCCAGCCATGTCTGAGTGGAAGGTGTATCATTTATCACCATTTATCTACAGTTATGGCCATTCACTAGTTTTAAATATGTATATATATATATATATATATATATCATTTGCATACCGATTAGATCAAACAAATCATATAGACATGTATACAAACATCTGTTCTACTTCAGTGGAATTTTACTTTACCACCAATAGAATTCTTGTTGGTTTCAAGCCTTCGCAATCCACAGCTACACCTTTTCCTCAGGATTCAACCGACCAAGAACCAGTCATTAACCAGTCATTAACCGGGCGAATCTGAACCATGCACAATTCTACACCAAATGTTTGATGAATTTTCGACGCCAGCTATCATCTTAAGAACCATGAATCTATCATAGCGGCTTAGCGCCCCAACAAGATCATCTTGGGTCCTTGATAAGAAGTCGTATAAAAAAATAACAACATAAATGGTGTTATAAATCCTCATAACTGGTACCCTCTGGTAAACGTTAACATAGCTATGGAAAATCACCATGCTATCAATGGGTAGTCATCCACTATTTCGACTGGGCCATTTTCAATAGCTATTTTGACATAACCAGGCCGGGTATGTTCCGTTGAATGTCCATTTCGGTTTCACCACCTTTGTTGCAATTCTATCCCTATGATCCAACTGGCACTATCATTAGGGGTATCCCAGAATTAAGCGGAGATCCCCTGCACAAGCTACCCGGCCTGGTAATGACGTTTACAGTTTGCGACATTGAAGCCATGGCCATTGAAATAGTGAGTTTTCCCATAAAAAATGATGGTGATGTTCCAAGTTATGTTAGTTCGTTTACCAGAGGGTACTGTATTTGATGATATGCCAGTGTCCCATGTTACAAGAATTGAGCACTTCACCTACCACCGCTTGATCCATATTTTGAGGGTTAGATCCCGATCTTTGGTTTCTGAACCCCCAGTTGGGTCCAAAACCGGTTCCATAAATGCTGTTTCCCTCTCGCGAGTAGCAGCGCAAGCTCAAACTAGGGTATCCCCAACTAAGTTTAGCTTAAATGGTGGCGGTATATCCATAATTACCATCTGGTTATTTAACAGTTCGCCATGGAAAGATCCACCCATTTTTAAGAACGGTAAACCATCTATTTCTATGGGCCATCTATACCATGGCTATGTTAATCATAACCAGAGGGTATATCCCATTTATAGTTGATGTTCCCATTATATCCGGTTATAAACCATAGTTAAATGGTGGCGGTATATCCATAATTAAATGTTGAGTTTAAACCCCCATCATGTCCCAAGTCACCCAAGTCACATCCATAGCAGTTAAACCCCCAGGAGTCTACAACGCAACTTTCCCTGTTGGAATATCCAAATTTGCTGCGAGGAGCCAAGTAGTTGCCGCAAAGGCCCAAAGCTCTTCCTGATCTTCGCGATGAATTTATGGAGTTGAACGGGTACTCCCAAATGACCATTTTTCATGGGGAAACAGTATATCTATATATATGGTTTTAATAGTAGAATAGTATAGTATAATAGTATAATAATCTAATGTATATTTAAGGTACTCCCAAATAGTCTAATAGTGTCATAATCTGCAGTCTATAGTGGAATTGTTGGGCCTGCCCCATTTTCTCCCAAAAAAAAAACAATCGATTCAACAGGCCTCAACCGTCATTCTCCCAGTCATGTTTGGGCGTTTGGCTTTGCCCTAGTCTGTTCGTCAAGATTGGCCGACTTGAGCGTTTTAAGCAACGGGAGACTGACATATCTGGATTTTGACCATTTAACCAAAGATAATAGACAATACCAAAATGTGTTCTGTTTACCGATTGGGTAATGTGAACTAAACATCGCTATCGAAAAAATGCTAAGCTGAAGATATGGATTTGTCTCAAAAATGTGGATACCCCATTTTAAAAACTAAATGTTGGTGGAAATTGGTAATATACAATGGGGTATCAGTACATTTTAAAAAATGTTACCCCATTTTAATAATGGTAATATACCCTCTGTTTGTGGATACCCCATCCTTAAATTTTGGGCTCGTACAATTTCAAACAAACCCAAATCAGAGAAAAACCCATTTCTTTTCCAGTTCAACATTGCTCTTGAAGCATGGTTCTAAAGAAATCAGGTCATTGAAAAATGAACATGTTTGAACATCATTTCAACTATCTAAAAAAAACAGCTGCACATCACTTAGTGTACTCTCCTCGTTCCAAGGTCAACCTTTGGTAGTCAATATTTTTCTTTTTGCTGCTTGGCTGGTTAATTTCCATTCAGAGCAAGAAACTCAAGGAATTTCCACTACCCATCGAGGCGGTTGGGTTTCATCCGCTACAACAAACCATTCTCGTTTTTAAGGTGTTTTAGGGGCTATCTATAAAACACTCAGGATTTATTGATTCGGGATTTTTAAGTCATAGGGGATATTAGCCTCATCTTATATCAGTAATTTGGGTAAAACAATAAACCATCCCCCGAATCACCATGTTTTAGGTGGGATTCAAACCATTCCCAGTCATGGGTGGTTTATGACATTGCATCACCCACATTATTAGTAAGATTAATAGTACATATTATTAGTGGAGGATCTGGGACCTGGTCGAGGTTCAAAAACGGCAAGATCAAACCTATGGGACCTGGTCGTCCTCCTGAGAGCTAAACCAAATAGGTACGGTTTTTGTCATCTCAGGCATGTCCTCTTTAAAAAGGTCGAGCCCTGCATCATCACAAGGTCGCATGTAACGCTGCAGAATCGCCAACAAAAGGTCAGGCTCCAGCTGGAAAATCACCAAGGGCAATGAAGAACACCAACGCGAATGCAGCAGGATATTCATTACAGTAATATGGCTATATAATTAATAGATTAAATATAGGCCAGAATATTCCATTAATGGGATAATTGTCTAGTAATCAATCAATACTATATTTCTGGACTGATTGACCAATGGCTAGTAACTAATATCAGTCTGATAGTATTGTACCAACAATTTCAAATATCATTATCATTATATTGGATTAGTCTCCTCCTCTGAATAATATCTCTATCATATGTACTATAACTAATTACGGTTTATCATTATCATTTCCAATACATACAGAAATATAATTTCTAATCCAAGAATTTATGATATCATTATATACCTAATATCTAATAAATATTAGTAATTAGAAGATATCATGTGCCAATACTACCAATAATACTAATATCTAACTATTATCATGTCTAATATCATGTACCAATAATTTCTAATATCATTATCAGACCATTTCTGATGGTATTGTACCAATAGATAGTAACTAATATCTGGTACCAATATATCATTATCAGTATATAACTAATATTAGAAATTAATTATCTCACTAATATTAATATTTTGTATTCTTTAGTTATACTATTTACTTTCTATTATCTGTATATTGTCATTATTAGAAATAGTAATATTGTACCAATAGCTACTAAGAATAGAGTTGCTAATATAATCTAATATATAATATTACTGGTTGAATAATATTACAGTCTGATAGTATTGTACCAATAATTATTAATATCATGATCATTACATTGGATTAGTTTCCTCCTCTGGATAATATAACTAATATTCTCTATTAGTTACTATACTATTACGTAATATTAGTAAAACTAAATTCATCATTATATAATGTCAACCCTGGATTAATAAACCCTAAACGGTTGCTTAATTGGTGGAATACCATGAAAAGTATCAGATTATGACTATTTGGGGAGTACCCCCTAATTCATAAACCATGGTTGAATAATCCGGGGTTGACATTACCGGGTTGTATGCTATATATGGTAACATGGATCCCATCAATATACCCCAGTCATGTTAGCATATATATACCATACATGGATCCGTCATGGGTTAGTACAACTAATTTTCATCATTATATAAATTGGTGATCATTAAGAAATTTTATTAGTGCATATAATTAAATAATATTAAATATCACCAATATCATTTATACAACTAATTTTCATCATTACTCATAGCCTAGTGGCCTAGTGAATATTTCGGGATGGGACCCGGGGGTCTCTGAGATCGGTGCCTTGGAGCACCGCCTGCAGCCCTGGATGCCGTGCAATCAGCTCTGGGGCGGCGAACTGTGCCGCTGAGCCTCGATGCTGCTTTGGGTTCCCAAAAGATGGGGGTCTCACCAAAAATGGCGATTTTCACCAAGAAAAATAGGTGTTTTTGGACCACAAAACTCATGATTTCACCAGCAAAGATGATGAAAAACAGAGATTTCACCTTAAGAAAAATCGTGATTTGATCAACAAAGATGTCATGATTCAAGCAGCAAATTTATGTGGATTTCAACCAACATGGGGATTTAAACATCAACGGTTTATTCGGGGTTTAACTAACAAAACTAGGGACTTAAGCTAGGGAGAAACTAGGAGTCCGCAAAAAACGAGGGAAAAAAACTAGGGAGTTTTCATCCCACTAAGAGAGTGAAAAATCACAAATTTTGGATTTTGTATGGGACAAAAAACCAATAAACATTTGTTGTGATCTATGATAGGTAATTAAGTTGGGTTATTTCACTAGGCTAGCGATTAGATTTATGGTGGATATAACTATAGTTAGACGGGGTATATAACGTAAACCAACAAACATAACAAACGGGGATTGAATAATATTGGTCCAACCAACCAAAAAAAGGATTACTGATCCACCAACAATTGGCATCTATAGTTGATTTATGTCACTAAGTTGGTTTATAACTAGCTGAACCAACGAATCAGGTGATTATAAACTATAATTGACTATGATTAATTTATATATTGCTTTGCAAACTTGCACAGCTCACAAAATGGGGTTGTCGCTGGCCGTCAACGGCAGGGGTAGGCCCCGAAATTATTGTACAAATGTACACTAAGGAGAATATGGCCACGTTGGAGGAATCAATCCAAGTCCAGGTCAACACAAGGAGCTCGCTGCCGCCGCAAGACTTGGTGCAACTGACGTTGAAAAGCGGCGAGGTGCTGCAATTTCCAGATCTGAAGATCAATGATGATCCCGCGAAGCATCGTGATGCAATGGGTGATGGACCCGTACACATTGGTGAGATGCGGCGGTCCGCAACTAGGATTGGCAGTAGCAGTTGTTGCAAGGACGTAGGGTAATGCACAGCAATGGCCATTTCACGAGTGGCTGAAAATTCAAGCGACAATGTACATGAGGGACATTTAGGGACCATGTTGAGACATGAAGGATTGTTTAAAAAATGTGCAGGGACACTAAAAACTGATTGAGGTGTCATGGATCAGTTGTGAAACCAAGGTTGTGGGTGGACGGGGTCCGAAAAATTTGAGCCCGCACTGAGTGTGTGACAACTGACATTTCAGTTTCTGCGTTTACATGCAATCATGATCTATCCCTACGGGAAAGCTACCCTCTGGTAAACGTTTACGTAACTATGGAAAATCACCATGCTATTAATGGGAAAATTCACTATAAATGGAAATTTTCAATAGCTATATTAGTTTACCAGAGGCTACCAGGGCTTATAAACGAACTTATAACCATTGCATCGCAGTGAGGGTTGATAGGTAATATGGATGACCAACCGGTGGAAATCCATCAGAAATGCTTCAGTTTTACCATGAAAAAGATGGGGATTCAATGCATTCAAAAGCCACGACTGAGTCCAGCAAAATGCCATGGCCGTTGACCACCGTTGACCTATAAACATGGGGGATTTTCAGCTCCCAAATCTTACAGGCCCCATTGAAACATATTGAAACCCTTGTTGCTGGGACGAAAAAAGGATCCCGGATCCGACCCGCCAAGATTTGCGTCGAATTTTTCAGACCGTGGAAAACACCAATCGGTAAAAACATGACTGAAAGCGTGAAAAAACTGCAACAAAATCCATGTACCTTTGGTAGTACCTTTCTCTTCTATTTTTTCTGGGTAGTGCAACTCCCAACTTGAACAGGTACAACTGATTCTACCGGTTTTAATCTGCGCTAATCATTTTTTGTTCAACATATCATTGCTTTATTCTGCCCGACCGGTTCACTCAAAAAAGTCCAACATGTGTTGCTTCCCAACTCAGTTGGTTTATCCAAAAGATTCATGGGCGAATCTCCATGTGTTTGCGACAAACCATATTCAATTGCCAGCAAAAATTTCTCACGGAAGTCCAACAGCTTCATAGTCAAGGGGCCGCATTGCGTCACTGCAGCCACCACAATCTCCTTCCATGATCATGATGATCCAATGGAAAGTGGCAAAATCTAGCAAAAACTGATGGAATTGATAGGAACTTATGGGAATTGATCAGGAAAAAACCCAAGTGCTGGTGTAGTGGGATACCCTCTCCCGTACTAACGTGACTAACATATAGCTATCGAAAAAATACCCTGTAGAAATAGTTGAATGACATATTCAAAATGGTGGATTTTCCAGTTCGTTATGTAAACGTTGACCAGGCCGGGTAATGGGTGTTTCTTATCCAGAGATGTCAGGGCTAAATTCTCATGAAAACATCCACGGTTGACTCGTTGACCCAACGGATCCCAAGAAACCAAATCTGGCTGACGTATATTTCACCAACGCGCTGTTTGTTTAATGTTCGTTTGTTGATAAGAGTCCCTTTACTTGTACTATCATTTATATCAATGAAAGAAGTGACGTCGCAGTCGCAGTCGCAACTGGCTTTGAGACCCATAACTCAGGCTATCCGCTCAGATGTGCTCGTAATCGGCTTGCAGCCCAGCTTTTGAAAGTTGGGGCCAATTGCCTTTAATAATAGCACAAAAAGTCTCTGGTAAATTAACAGTTGGACCCTGAAAATAGCCATTGTTTAGTTGAAACTCATCTTACCCCGATGACTGCCAGGGTCTATGTTAGTTTACCAGAGGGTATTGCCTGCAAAAAATGAAAAGACATCATATGGAAAAGCCCCGCAAAAATCCACCATGTAAAACCATGGATGTTCCTAATATGGTTCTTGCATGTTTACCCTAGCCCCAAGGCATTAAAAAATAGCGCAGGGGCTTGGATCTGGGAAAACCCGGTGATTGGTTGAAAATAAGCATTTGGAGGTCTCTTAAATTAGGGGTACCCCCAGTTATCATCAATTATAGATGGATTTTCCATTATAAACCAGAAGTTTTGGGGTACCAGCAATTATGGAACCCCCCATTTCATCATTTGAGACGGTCGAATACATACGGATGGAGGATCCCAGTTGGCAACTGGGGATGATCCTTAAACACTCAGCGCGTGCCAGCCGTCCCAGCATGATATCTTTGGATTTTCCAATGTTTGGATCACTATGAAGGAAAATCACCATATTTTATAGTAATCCAAACATTGGAAAATCCAAACAATATATAGGATTGACAATATAGTAATTGGATTTTCCAATAGTCTTCCTCTTGGTGATACTATAATGTCAACCCTGGATTAATAAACCCCGTTTACGGCTGTTTAATTGCGCGAGGGTGCCATAAAAAAGTATCAGATTGATGGCCTAGTAAGGATTGATGGCAGCAAATGGAAGTCCAGAATAGTCCAGACATCGAGATCATTCTTCGCATCCAGCGCACGATAGGCGGCGGCCGTCGACGTTTTTCGCACGTTTTTCGCACGATGTAGAGACCAATCCAGGCATCGGTCCATCGGGAAATGACTGCACCTGACCTCCGCCACAAGCGGAAAAGGACCGCGAACAGCGGGGATTTCCTGGCACTCCATGGGTCAATCGAATCCAAGAAATTTCTACATCGATCAACCAAGTATAACCAGGCCCCGAGGAGAATCAACTTTCAAGCAACCATCATTGATATTCATTAATATCATCCCATTGTTGATGGATGAAACCCACTAAAAAACATATACTGTATACTTATCCAAATGCTTAAATCCAGCTGCAGGTTGCTCTCCCGCGCACATTTCATGGTTAAATATCCAGATGTTTACTTGAATTTGCGTAAGGGGTCCCTTAAAAACGAAACATATTCCCTATAGATTTCCCAAGTATGCAGTGGATTTTACATTGGGTAAAAAAACTCATCTGCAGCAAAACCACACTTTTACTACTTCAGTCCCCCGTTTTTGCTGGTTAAATCACTATTTCTGTTGGTTAAATCACCATCCCTGCTGGTAAAATCAGTACGTTTGTTGGTGAAATCCCCCTTAAATCACCATCTTTGCTGGTTACCCTCTGGTAATTTAACATAGCTATGGAAAATGGACAATTTTTAATGGGAAAATCCACTATAAATTGCCATTTTCAATAGCTTTTTGTATGTTTACCAGAGGATAAGTCACCATCAAATCACCATTGACAGTGGTTAAATCACATAAAACCTCCATTTATAATGGATTTTCCATAGGTAAACCGTCCATTTCCGCTGAATCTCTGCCTTTCGCACAGGCAGCGTCCTCGTCGCATTGCCAGGCGCCGACGAAGCTCAAGGCCTCGCCGTTCTGCGTCACGGCGGCCAAGACGATCTCGCGGTCCTGGTCTTTTTGGAAAATCCAGCCATTTGATAGAAATAAGGATTATGTTACATGGGTTTAATAGTTTAATATGGTTTCATAGGGATTTTCATGGTGATTGATGACATGGGATTTTACCGTTTTTACAAACAATGGGGATATTGATGGGATTTTACCCTCTGGTAATGACTAACATAGCTATTGAAAATGACAATTTATAGTGAGTTTTCCCATTAAAAATGGTGATTTTCCATAGCTATGTTAGTTTACCAGAGGGCACATCAACGATTTCTATGGCCATTTTCAATAGCAAACTGTTAGTCATTACCAGAGCGTATAGTCATACTTATCCACATTAGATATGAAATTATTGTTGATATAATGTTGGTATTTATAGTCACTTATAGTTGATAGTTATAATAAATGTATATATATATAGTATCATTGTTTTATCCACACTGTATAACAAAGCATAAATAGATGTTATATAGGTCGTATTATAGTTGGTACTGGGAAAATTCACTTTACTGACCATGATTCGAGGGTTTGGTCACAGTGAGGTCACTCTAATTTATATATATATATATACATATATATACACACACATTATGTATATGTATATCTTGAAATTATGTGTATATATCTGGTAGTAGTAGTTATATATATATACACACATATGTGTATGTATGTGTAATGTACGTGTTGTGTATTAACACTTACTATGTATGTGCAATTATGTGCAAAGAGAACAAAGACTGATCGAATATTTACTTAGTGTAATCATCTAGCAACTGCTTTTTTGGGAACATCCTTGCTCGAAATCATGATTTCTTGCCGCCAAATTGAATGGATATGCCTGCAACCAAGTCCCGGAACCAAGGAAAATGATACCCTCCAGCAAATTCACAGACCCCATGTATTTCAGTGGAAAGTAATCTTCCAACCCCAAACTCATGGCAGGGTTTATTGCTGTTAGGATGGTAATTTAAACCCAATTTCTTGGGTCAAAATCATTCATGACCATTGTGGTTGGCTTATACCAAGGGATATCCTCTGGTAAACTAACATAACTATGGAAAATCACCATTTTCATTGGGTAAATCCAGTATAAATGACCATTTTCAATAGCTATGTTAAATTTCCAGAGGGTATATGAAGTAGTGGCGATATAATGAATCAGAAATGGGGTAAATGGTCAGTGCAGGATTGTAGGTGTTTTTTTAATGACCGTGATCACTATCATAACTATGCTTATAATCCATTCTTACGAGTACACGGGAAAAGCCTACGATCTCAAAAAACATGGTTCAATTCTACACAAACTACAGATTTGTGGTTGGCAACCCCATCACATGGCCTGTGGTAGGTACCCCAAGACTAGCTAGCGGATAAATGCACGTCCCCAAACATGGCAAACTTCACCAGTCACCAGTTGCTTCAACATGAGATCCATTTTGTGCTGTTTACATCCCGATTTTCCTGAAGAATTGATGGTGAATATCCACATATAGAGATGGTCGTAGGACAAAAAAACGACAACTCCATGCCCAACTCACCAGTTTGATTTGCCCAAGCGCCTGCTTGAAACATTCCATCACAAATTCTAAGGCTTTTCCAAACCTCGCTAGAAGTCGGAGCCCAGTCCGAAACATCTCTCAATCAGCTGTGATGTCAACGTCATGTTCTTCTCGCTGCTCATGTGTTTTTCTTCCTGGTCTTGGTGATACTATGATGTCAACCCTGAATAAATAAACCCTGTTTACGGTTGTTTAATTGGTGGAATACCATAAACAAGTATCAGATGAAATGACTATTGGAGGAGTACCCCCTAATTACTAAAAAATCATAAAACATGTTTTAGTCTCATCCGGGCTTGACATTACCGACTATGGCCGCCCTTGTCTTGGCGAATACAGCGGCGCAACTCCAATGACCTTGGAACCATGGAGTTCCGTGCAGTTTTGGCGGT
>Ga0126342_10009392_pt1 | contig 17531 bp, 17 predicted proteins | sample Cyp1metagenome_FD_92528 | JGI IMG/M metagenome (GOLD analysis project Ga0126342, IMG submission 92528) | Coral microbial communities from Lord Howe Island, Old Settlement Bay, Australia - Cyphastrea 1 metagenome | ecosystem: Host-associated > Invertebrates > Cnidaria > Coral ... | reverse complement strand
TTACCTCAGTTTTTGCCGATCGACCCTCATTTCGTGCGAAAGGGTTGACGTTTCGTGACTCCTCGCCGGCACCACCCTCGGCCTAAAGAGAGAAAGATAAAGAAGGCGAGAGAGAGAAAAGGACGAGAGAAAGGAGAGAGAGAAAGGAAGATGAGAAGATGTGAAGATGAGCAGATGTGAAGATGAGAAGGTGTGAGAAAAGGTGCGAAGATGAGAAGATGTGAAGATGAGAAGATGTGAGAGAAGGTGTGAAGATGAGAAGATGAGATACAGACCCCCACTATTGGAAGAACCCTGCGCTCAGACGCTCTCGGGAAAAACGGTCAAAAATTAAAGGACCGGAATAACCCCACAAGGCAACTTCTTCCAATAATCACAAAAAGTGGTTGAAGCGGCACGGAGAAAGCAGAAAGGACAAATGAGATGGTGGAGGATCGATAATTTTAAAAGTTGTATGAGAAGAGTTGTGTGTGACAAAGTTGTGTGTGTGTGTGAAACATTGTGTGTGAAAGGTTGTGTGTGTGTGTCAAAGTTGTGTGTGAAGGATTGTGTGCCAAAGTTGTGTGTGAAAGAGTTGTGTGTGACAAAGTTGTTTGTGACAAAGCTGTGTGTGAAAGAATGTGTGTGTGACACAGTTGTGTGTGACAAAGATGGGTGTGAGAGAGAGAGAGAGAAGTTGCATGTGAGAGAGATGTGTGTGTGTGTGAAAGATCGTGTGCGTGCGTGTGTGTGTGACAAAGTTGTGGGTGACAAAGTTGTGTGTGTGTGTGAAAGCTGTGTGTGCGAAAGAGTTGTGTCTGACAAAGCTGTGTGTGTGATAAAGTTGCATGCGAGAGAGATATGTGTGAAAGGTTGTGCGTGACCAAGTTGTGTGTGTGACAAAGTCGTATTTGAGAGAGATGGACTCACTTGCAGCGTGGATGTGCCAGGCAAAGGAAACGTCGATATCACCAAGTGCCACCCCTGCCATGCAAATGGAATGTCGATGTCGCCAAGTGCCACGCCTGCCACGCAAAGTGCCGTGGCGCCACGGGCGACTAACGGCGCCCAAGCGCACCACCAGAGCCAACCCAGTCATAAGTGCCACGCCTGCCACACCAAACGAAAGTTGGTGTAAGCAAGTGCCAACCTGAAACTCCTCAAAGCTTCAATTTCAATAGTGCCATTGACTTCTCATCAACCCTTATAATCTCTCGCACACACATTTGCGGAAAACAGTCACCTCGAAACCACACCGTAACATACCATACTATGCTCATTCCGTCGTGATACCCCGCAACAAGCATGACCGTTCAGCCAGCAACAGTCCTTGACTGATTCTATATCCGTGACTCCCTTATATTGCACAATGCAACCGTCTATTCAATTCGACCAACTGCACAAAGTTGTGACACAGTTGTGTGAAAAAAAGGTGCGTGACAAAGTGATGTGTGACAAAGGTGGTGACGAAGATTGTGTGTGACAGTTGTGTGTGAAAGAGAGTGTGTGACAAAGTTGTGTGAAAATATGGTGTGTGACAAAGTTTGCGTTGAAAGATGGTATGTGACAATGTTGTGGGGAGGAGGCGGAGGCGGTGGAGGCGGAGGCGGCGGAGGCGGCGAAGGCGGAGGCGGCGGAGGCGGAGGCGGAGGAGCGGGATACAGAATCAAAAACAAGAACCCCACACAAAGATGTGGGGAAATGTGAAAAGCAAAAGAGCAAGTGCTGCCAAGAGACAAAACTCATAAATAGAGAAAAGGGGAAGGGGAGAGAGAGAGAGAGAGAGAGAGAGAGAAAGAGAGAAAGAGATTGATTTAGATAGACACGTTGATACAAGTTGGTATAGCCACGGAACTGTGGCACGAAGGATTTGAGCTCTTACTGCGCTCCATTTTCTACTCACACACTTTTCAACAACAAAATCCCAGAGTTTAAGAGTGTAGTAATTCAACAAGTTCCCGCTTTCACGGGCAAAAAAACATCACACCAAACTGTTTGTTGCATTTAAACGCACCAGATGTCTAAAAACATGATTCCCCAAACAGTGTGGCCACACTGAGGGGTTCTTACGGTAGGTGTTAAGGCCCAGTGTTCAATCGAGGTGGTATCCGTCCCGTTTGGCATTTTCCCTGACACAAAATGGCTCTTGTGAAATGTCGATGTGCATTTCGACTGCGCGGGCTCGCACAAAACGGGTGTCGCGGTATTAGCGTCCCTGTAAATTTCTACACAAAATGGCTCTTGTGACATGTCCATGTGCATTTCGACTGCGAAGGCTTGCAAAAAACGCTGGCCCCGGGCGATGCGCCCGGCATTTTCCCTGTAAATTTCCACACAAAAATGGCTCTTGTGAGATCGCCCGTGCAACCCTCTCGTCACTTTGGGCCTGCCAGATCGCTCTCGCTGTGGCGCTGTGCCCATTTTGAGATGCCTCGCGCAACCTTCTCGTCACTTTGGGCCTGTCACGTCGCTCTCGTTGTGGCACGCTGCTCATTTGGATGGTCAAGGAGATCTTGCGCAGAGATCTTGACAAGGAGGTCTCTTATACAGAGCTTGCCCAGAGATCTTGTACAGAGAGCTCTTATAGAGATCTTGTACAGAGATGTACAGAGATCTTAACAAGAGGTCTCTTACAAAGATCTTGCCAAAAGAGCTCTTATAGAAAACTTGTACAGTGTTACAGAGATCTCTTCAAGCTTGAAGAGTCTTGCCAAGAGCTCTCTTATAGAGATCTTGTACACAGATCTTACACCAATAATCCTTTACGCACCTTTACACCAACCCGCTGGTATCAGCCCCTCGGCCGGCCAAGGCTAGTTAAATACTGGCTTGACCTGGCCAACTCTCCGATACTTGGTACACCTAAAGCAGTGAGTAGATGTGAGTAGGTGGATTCAATGCTGGCCGTATCTTCACTAAGTTTGATTGGCAGACATTCCTGCGTGACGTTGGTTCTGATATTGCGCCCAAACTATCCAAAAAGCGAATAGATACAATTTCAACTAAATGAGCATTTGGGAGTTCCGAAGTATCTGATCTCATCTCACCACAATTTTCAAGAACCCCCCCCCCACCAGTCTCAACAGGTTGTATTGCCATGGATCCTCCTCGGGCATGGAAGGCTCAGTCAAAGGCGCCCACACAGAGGAGCCGCCCGATCCGCGGCGGTCCCAGATCAACACGGAGATCCCAGCCCTGGGTAACTTGGTGCTTTTTGGGAATCAAACAGAAGCCTATTTAGATTGAAAATAGAGCGGCATAAATTCTTTCAATGCTGCAAACCTTGAAATTCTGCAAAAAGGGCTATGTCATACTGTAATTAGGGAAACCTATTTTGGGTAGTTCGTCTGATCAATCTGGTTGGTCTCCCACCTCTCCCAATAATTAGCGAAATTGGAGCTGATGATTGAAGATCACTTCAACCTGCGAAAATGGATCTGCTAGCGAATGTGACCCACTGAAACCTAAACCTACACAGGGACCAACGTAGGAAATCAGAAATGAATTAACCAGAACTGAGCAGTGGCACTTTTGCAAGGGCTGGTGACTTGTGCACTTTCAAAGAGAGACATGGACACCTAGTTGCAGTCCAAGAAAACACCGAGCGATCCCTTGTTTGAACATGTTGAAACGCTGGGATACACCCATGGTTGGATACGGACATGCCTTGCCAAGACAAATTATACTGGATGCGCCTACGAAGGCACCTGAGGTTATATTATTAACCATCATCAACCATATAATATAACCATATATAAACCATTATTAACAGGATATTAACCACAATGGTAGGTATACCACCAATAATCTCATGTGGTTTATCAATGTATCCGACATCCCACAGCCAGAAGTCCACCAGGTTGAGCTGAGATTCAAATCCACCAAGGCCGAAGCCAAGGCTCTTGCAGCACTCAAATCCAGTTGACCCCGGGGAGTGATGACTACTGTTGGAGTTCCTGTGGATGTTCTGCGTCCAGTGGTATGTTGGCGTTGGAAACCAATCAAACTCAGTTAAAAATTACAATTTCAGCTGTTTCATTGAATGGCAAACAGACGTAGGGGATGTTCCAATCTGCTAAACCATGTGAGACTTCAGGAACCCATCCCTGCCTTCACCATGGATCTCCCAACTCAATTGTAAGGTCTTCAAATGTGCCACGCCAGCCTTGCATCCTTCACCCCCGTCACCCCCATTCCGCTCCAATCGTTGCCACCAGCGGCTGCTTTTACGCCCCAAGAGTGGGGCGAGGCGCGCTCCAAATCGTGGAGTTGTCGAGGAGAAAGCACGGCACAGGGAACCAGTCAGCATTGCCATCACTGAGCTAATAGAGTTAATTAGAGTTAATAGAGATGAAATCTCAAACCATTTCAATTTCATTCAATTTCAATGATTTCAATGTGTCTGTCAACTTGTTCTGAGCAAACAACGACGTTTTCCATCGTTTTCCTGTAGGATCATCAATGACATTGTTACGCTACGAAGAAATGCTTGGATTGGTCAAGTCACTGGCAAAGAGGGTATGGTGCCATGGTGCCTGGTGACTCCGATTCTCTGGGTTCTACTAGTTCACACCCTTTACCCACGAACACACGTTTGCTACGGTTGCAGAACTCTGATAAGTTCTGGTTTAGTTTAGTGCGCCTTCGTCCCTGTTTAGGGCTGCGATGCCGGCAGCTTCAGCTAATCGCTACAGTCGATCCAACCATTTCAGTCAATTGGCTGGATAGTCTTCAAGGTACGGAACCTCTTGGTACTGGACGACCCAAATCTTTGAGACGTGCTCAAAATCACCGACGCAACGTGACTCATATTGCCCATGAATGGACAAACAGCTTTCCAACTTGCAAGCGACTCAAAGTACGGCATGAACGGCATGCCAAAATTCCTTTGTCATTATCCCCATGGACAACATCACACCTCATGATTTATATAAAATTTATATGGTCACCAAGCTTTTTGTCACAAGCCTACAAGTTTGCCCCACAGCGAAGCCCGCCTGATGAGCGGTGTACGCCTTTCCTGCGGCCTGGGCATCCTGGCCATCCACCAAACGCGGATCATGCGATGGATCCATGGAGGGATCCACATTCTGAGGCGCCAACTGCCATGTTTTCAGTGTCCAGGTAGTAATTGTTGAGGTCATAACCTAAAGCTTCAGACTGATGCTGAAAGCAAACAGACTTTTTGGGAAAAATAGACAAACTATGAAAAGCAGCACAAAAATGGACACGGAGAGGCGGAATGGCTACGGGATGGCATGGGTAGATGAATATGAATGACATGAATCTTGAATTCCATTTATTGGAACTGGAGCCATGTCAGGCCAGGTTTACATCACGGGACGAACATGAGTTATGTCTGGCCGAGTCTAGATGGTGGCTCTCATTTTGAACTGACCCAACAACAAGGACATGGCAAACATGCTCAGTTTTCGGTCCAAATGGCAAGAAAACAACTGCACTCTAAAGAATCCAAGCATATCCCACCGTTGTGTGTTGCGTTTGTGACGAGACATGGATCTGGAGATGCTACACTCCAAAGGCTCCCGCGAGAGATGGGCGTCATCACTGCTGTATCGGTTCCAGCCTGGCTATGGATGCTATGTGGAGATCAGATCGATATCGGATCATGCCAAGCCGTCGCCGTGCTATCCGATCGCCTTGTTGAACATGAGCCAGTAGCAGTGGTGGTCCTGTTGGGATCTCACTGGGAAACAGGGGTTGGGCTGGGTCCCCCAATAGAAGCTGTAAAAGAAATTTCATGATTCTATTAGAAATTCTATTAGAAATTCATTTCAATTCTATGACTCTTTGATGGGCCATAACCCCAAACTATCCATTCGATCTAGTTGCAAAATCGCCACTGGGCTCGGAGCTTTTGTATCAAGCCTTGTATAAAACCTCCTACATGAAGACTCCCGTACAAGATTGTGTATCCGCCTAAGCCTGCAGGTATAATTCTTGATTTACCCTCAGACTTGCAAAATCATAACACCCACTGCATGTACTCAGAATGTATACACAATAGATTGATACGACTTCAATTGCCATTTTGCTGAGCCATCGTCCTTGGAATCGCCACCAATAGCCGTTGCAACGCCGTTCACAACCACTGACTCGCCCTGGCGGATGGATGACCCTGCCGAGGGGTAACAATATTGCACAGTAGAGGGGATGGTACCACGATCTGATCATTCCGACACATGGCTATGGATCAATACCTATGAAAATACCATTTTTAGGGGGATGAACATCCATAAATCCCAGCTATTTTGATGTGAACTACAGGGGTACAAGGTTTTGATCCATAGCCACATGAATTTTGCATGGTTTTGCTTCATGGCTATGGAGGCTTTGTCTCAGCGATTCGAGCCGGCCTGCGGGCTGGGTACGCCGGTCTCTGCTGCTTTCGCAAGCACCTAGCATCACATATAGTGTATCCAGGGCTGCTGAAGTAAACTATATACACTATACAGACTATACGGTATACATGATATACATGATGTATTGAGGCAAATTCACTCATGAGAGTTCTTGTGCACCTCAGCTATTTAATAGGCATCTTGCGTTTGACCAACAGTGGAGCCATCAAAACATCATCACTGTTGGAGACCCTGGAACTCCGATTCGCCCTTGCAGTAGACAAGATATCATATAGGACATATAGGATATACCGTACCATGGGCGCCCCCTGTCGCCCCTGGCTAGATTAATTCTAAATTATTCCGCTCTACCTTGAGGGGTGAATGACGTGTTGGTTTTATTTCTATGGCAAACCTCTGTGGTTTCTGCAAAGGGACTCTCGGCGTATTTCTGCCAATGTTTTGCCATGTCGCACTATGAAGCAAGGCAAAAACCATCCAACACCATCCAAATGATCAAACAAAATCTGGAAAATATATGAAAAATATCAGATATATCTATCAAAAGGAATGAACATCACTGACCCCCCTACTATATCATTCTTCTTCGTCTTGTGGAACGTTCAAGAACACTCGTATATTATTCTACAAGTAATTGAAGGGCTCCAAAAATTATTCCACGAGTTGTTGAATGGTCCTAAATAGCTATCGAATTTTAAGAGGGGTACCCTCCCCCCCGCTCCCCCAAAAATTATTCCACAAAATTATTCCGCAAAAGTTATTCCACTAGCTCAGGGTACCCCTGGAATAATTGAGGAAGGAGCGGTGTATCATATAAGCTTCCGCTTGGTATATCCTACACCGCCCTCCACCACCGGGCTTTCTGAGAGATGCACTGACATGTCGCCACCAAAGCTCTGCATCTGATACCCTGGACGTTGCCCAAGCAGCCTTCAAACGAGGATAGGGATGGCCGGAATGGCAAAACCCTGAAAAAACAAAGCAGCTGTTTCGTGCAGACATCTAAAAGTTTTGTCGGTCCAAACTCCAAACTAAAATGCGGATAGACAGAGATACTGTAAGACTGGAAGACCAACATATTGAGTAATGAAGATGCAAATGTGTGGCATGAATCACATCTGAATGTGTACTGCACGCAGTAGATCTGTCAGGATGATACCTCTGTTTCAGAGTGCTAAACAAAAACTCTGTGTATATACTGTATATATATATATACGTACATCCTATGGTAAACTTACACTCTTCAACCTTGCCTCTCTACCACAGAATAGATTGCAGCTGATTTGGGAAAGTTGAAAAGTGCTATAAAATCTGCATAAAGTATACACCTCTGCGACCACCACATGTAGCATGATTTCATGCGACTCCACATGAAGGACCCCAGAGGTCGCAGGCCAAGTCACCACGTTTGCAAGGTGGTGGTCCGACCAGCACACGTGTGGCTGTACCTGAAAGAGAAGAGTGGCTCGGTCCTATGAAACTGCAATGGCCTGAAACACCAACTGAAGGACTTCGCGGGACATTGGTTGGCAGTAAACTCAGTAAAGCAAAATAGCTTTTAGAAAAGTTTGGTTCCAGAGTTCCAGCTCTAGATCCTCCCAATCCTACTTCCAGCATCTTCCAGCCATTTCAAAAGGATCCGAGTACCAAATCCATCTGCCCCGGTCACTTGAACCGCTCCGTCAAAAACATCACCAACTTCCCGGGCGTTGCCTGCAATAGGTTAACAGTGGCTAGTGAATCAAGCCACTCAGGTAGCTGGCCATCTACATTTAGCACCTGGAAACTCACACCCTATGGATTGGTTGTGGGTTGGCATCAAAATACACTCAACGAGCCCATCCAGATCCACACCATCCACCTCAATGTCAATCTCTGATGTGCTGCGCGAAGATACGGACTGGTGCGGTATGAGCTTCAGAGTCCTTAATATCAAAACGAAAGGAGCATGATCAGCTTTCAAACACAGCTATCAACAAGAATAATCAGAGCAGGTTGCAGGGGAAGAGAACAGAGAGCTTGGCCAGACTTTAGGCCTTGAGATGAATATGCACCACAGACCCAAGGACTTCGTGCAATACATGCTTTTCTTTTATCTTGTTACCAATGCAAAGAATCAAGAAAAATATCTGAACCGTTTCAAAGGTGAGATCCACTAGCTGAAAACGTTTCAACATGAAACATGAAGCATAAAATCAATGAGAGATTCAGTTCATACATAGTTCATCATAGTTCTATACTCCCGTTCCATGGGGGTCACCACCCAACATCTGACCATCTGACCCGGACTCGCCCTGTCCGAGTGTCCCAGTCTTTGGGCCTAAGAAATGCATCATACAAACGCGTCGTCGCTTCACCAGGCTGATGAAGGTCTCCCTTTCAGCGCTACCAGGCTCTTGGGTGGCTTGATATGAAGCCTCCTGACAAAATCGGAACGGAACAATTCCTGCCCAAAAAGAACTGGGAATGATAGTCTTCAGGATGTTTCATCTGCAACCAAATTCACTTTGGATTAAACTGCCATATCATCTGCAAGGATGGAACTTGACCCGCTACTCAGGTGGAAGACTGACAAACACTACACAATAGTCATAGGTCCTGCCATGCTGAACTGATTTGGTATTAGACAAAGTGTCTTACAAAAAATTGGTCGTTGCAGCAGGAAGTGCAAAAATCATGAGTCCAAACTGTGATCTGAATAATTCTTTGTTTCAAAAAGCACATCAAGATTATTCCAGAGTATGGAAACCCATCTCCAACAGCCATCCCATCCCCCAAAAAAAAAATGACCAAAATCCCATCCAAATCCCAGCGGCCTCCTGTTGATTCTCAAAGGTTTGTCTCACCATGAGATTCGTCCTTCCAGTGATGCGACTCCCAAGTTCCTTCCTCAGCACGCTTGAAATGCTGTCGCCCAGTCGCGTGAGGCGCGTATCTTCCTCTTCAAAGACACGGTACACCTGTGCAGGAACTGATGAGAAGCACTTGGTACGTTTATTTGGGGGATGACGAAGCTCCATTGTTCCTCTCACTTTTGTTTATGCAAACTTCCAGGACAAGATACATCAATAGGCAGGCCTCTAGATCATTTGCATTTTTTGCATCTTGGTTATCAGGGGCTTTACATGGCTTTACCCAGTTGCGTGTCGTATACAGTTCCACCAGTTGCAGACCATCCTTCCCGGAGGCCAACCAGCTTTAATTCGCAGCTAGTCTCCAGCAGTTTGCAAGCGCGCACCTCGTTGGATGCCTCCTCAAAATCGATGAGTGCATGCTTCTCTTTGCTATCCACCCCCAAATAATAGGGCTCGAACTCTGCCGGGACGCGTTCAAATTCCAAGCTACCTGTGGCTATGGCAAGCATCTCCTGGATCTTCTTGTGCTGGTCTAAGACCATGGTCTCACAGTAACCATCCAGGATCAACTTCGATGCCATGGCTTCGGCTAAGGTTTCTCTCGCTGATGCAGGTCCCAACACAAAGTCGCAGGGAACCTGTTGCAGCGGTCTCAACTCACCTGAGGGAAGCAAGGCGTTGCCCGACACCCTAAGATGATTAGAATCCAACTTCGGTGGTTTAGGAAGTGGTTTTGAATGATCCGGGTTCCATTTCAATATTTCTATGTGAACATTTGTTACGTTCAAGTAAAATAAGCAATATCAAACTTGGCGTTCAACCAGCAGCTGCCTGCCCGGATTAAGCGTCCGGGGAAGGTCAAGGCCAACCATCGCACCGCATCCAGTTGTTGCAGCAGCTGTGCGGGGCCATCGAAGCTCAGGTCACCCAATGGTTCGAGCTTGTCGTTCACCTCTCAAGGCAGCAGTTTTCTCAGCCTGGTTTCTTCAACGGTTGTTTGCCTCTGACAAACTCCCTGAAGCTTTTTATTTGTGTCAGCTCGCAGCTTCTTCGCAGAAATACTACGTTTGTCGTTGTTTTTCCCAGGGTATTTGGTTCTCCCACAAAGGGTAGGGACCTCATCAGCGCACACAAAACTGACTCATCTGCGCACACAGGGTTTTAGAGCATTTCATACATGTTCTGACTCATCTGAGCACACATTTGACTCGACTATACTCACAGGGGTGGGGTGGGGTTGGGGTGGGGTGGGTGGGGGGCTAATAACGTTCATGCTCACTTGCGCACACAGGCACTGACCACTCAAGCTGGTCTTTTGATCATTTCACCGACGCTTGATCCGCTACATGCATCAATATCTCAAGTCCCAAGCAATTTACGAAGGACATTATCTGCTCCTAAACGACAATAATCGACAATATGAACATGAGCGCAAACAGTGAGACAATAAACAGAAGATTCAATGAGGCTGGCCAGATAGATATAGTAAAGTAAACTAAAGCCATGTGTGAAACAGAAGAGAAAAAGAAGATGATCTGAAGATGCAAAATGTGAAGATGTAATATGAGAAGATGTAATATCTACAGACGTAAGATGTGTGAAGACATTATGTCAGCTCCTACAAAAAAAGAGGAACCCTGCGCTCAGGTGCTCTCGGGAAAAACAAAGTAAAGCAACCCAGATGCAACTGTCAAGTAGAGAATCCTCGCGTGCAAGGACGAGTAAGTAAGAGAACCACGTGTACAAACGAGGTGCCGACGTTCCCAAAGTGCGTTCACTTCATGTTCGCCAGCTTTGCTACTCAGTGAAAGGAAACTTATATAGATGGGTGATGATGGGTGAATATGCAAATCTGGGAGTACAGTGCTCATCATCAAGCAATCATGCCCAGACTGCCCGATCGGCGCCTCTTCATGGTTTCCCGACACTTGAACTAAAGCACCAGGGACCAGGTACGTCATGATTGGCCGTGCGGCCCGGCCGCGCACAGGTTGCCCTGCTGCTATAAAGGTCAGCCGGTGGGTTCGTTGACTGCTAAGTGGTGGTCAATGTTTGTCACGGGTCAGTGGGGTCAATACGGTTGTTGTTGTTGTTGTTGTTGTTGTTGTTGTTGTTGTTGTTGCTGTTGTTGCTGTTGTTGGTATTCATCATGTTGAGAATCTCGGTCTCTTAAAGATTCAAGAGCAAAGTTGTGGGAAAATCTAAACAGAATGGGCTGGGTTCCCTTTCTGAAGCTGGCAACCAGCCAGTGCAGTGTTGGAAGGATGAATTGCACAAGCCCCGAACACGAGCTTGACATGATTCTTGATCCTGATGTCATGAGCTGCCATGGGACCATGCAAATCTTGCTGGAGCCAAACAACTCTCATCTCCGAGTACTCGGCGGATCTCAGTGAAGTATGGATATGCCGATCTTCCCAAGACTTCATCTTTGTCTGAATGCTGCTACAACTTTGCGCTTCGAAAACAGCACGCACTCGCACCAGTGGTCCTCCATCACCTCACAAAAACCAACAATTGTAATTTGACGGTCAAAGTTGCGCAAATCTGTAGCAGCCGTCACTATGGGGCAATACTTCGCTCTGAAGGTAAAGAAGCACATCCATGCTTGGGACAGAAGGATCATAAATCTTGCATATGTCATCCATCTTATCTCCCGTGGCAGCTTCATTCAACATATCGAGATATACGTAGGTTTCGTGCATCGGCCGCCCGATTTGCCCAGCCCTCTGGACAATTGACAATCCTTGACGCCTCTTTTGGAAACCTCACACTTCTGCTTCTGAGTCATCATCGTCATCTTCCATGATGTGCTCGTGAAGCTGAGAGATGTTCCTCCAAACCCAGCAGGAAAAAGCGCACACCCTGGAATAAATCGACAAGCAAGCTGGTACATGGTGAATATCGATATGCAGTCGACCAGCATCTGCCACAACCATTGAGGGCATGTTCCAACTCTGGGGCGTTGGAACCGCAGGGGTGAACACCATGAAAAATCGGATCTAGTTGGGGTAGACCATGGTAGGTAGACCATGGTAGGGGGAACTATGTTTCAAATTTCAACGATGAATAATGATAAAATATGATAAATATGATTAAATTAAGCATGAACTAAATATTAATGTTGAGGACTACGGTCGAAGATTTATGGGTATTTCAACCTGGGTTTTTTCTGGCTGCCTGGCAGCCATCTCTCGCAGCTCCAGAGGCATCTTGCTGGCTATGAAGGCCTGTCAGAAGAAGACCCAGGTCCAGACCTGGTCTTAAACTCCCTGACCATACCCAAAGGATCTAGATGATCAGGAAAGTTCAGAAGCATTTGGGTGCTATGCCATCGGCTCACTTCATCGCCATCACAATCCAACTGCATTGATCCTATAGCCATGCCATGCAAAAAACCCATCTGCCCGCCTCGCGCAGTTCTTCGGACATCCTCGCGCGATTCTGCAAAGCCCAAAAGGGATGGTGCAACCTCAACCGCAGACTTCTGCCATGAAAGCCATGGCTGAAGTCATGGCTTTAACAGCACAAACTTCCAGTGGAGTCCAAGCCTTCCAGGAAATTCATGTCAGATCGGAATGATTCCAATGATTCCAATGACCCGTTTGATCCCACAAAAATACAGGCGCATCGCACAGTTCGCACAGACTGAGTATCCCAAACGTCACCGAAGCCTCCAGGTGCACTGCATAGTGCCACCTTAGACGAACTCGATCTCTGACCAAACGAACACCGATGCATTTCCTTCGGATCAAACCACCTGATCCCCGCCGGCGGTCAAGATGGTCAAGATGGTCAAGAGCCAAATGCCAACAAGTGTTTTGCAACCTTGTGCGTCTCACTTAAGACATGAGAAACAAAGTGAAATATAGTGAAATCCTAGGAGTACGTGTCATATCCTAGTGAGCTACACTCATCCATCACCAGACTTCCAGCAAATGCCAGCATCTCTCTTCATTGAGGTTTTGCTGCCAGACTCTCAGACGAATTCTCGAATTCTCGAATTCTCAGGAGGCCACCAGCCGCTTGGCACAATCAAGGATTCGCCAGGTTGAAGTATCACAGTCTGCACGTCGTGGCTTGAAAAACGTCGAAAAACGCCACTGTTGGGATGAGAATCAAACGGCCCAGCGTTTCAAGGGCAGCTCCATGAAATCCATGCTTCAAAGAATTCGGTGTGTCTGTCGAATCTATTGATCACACCTGAACTTGATTACATTGATTACTCCCACCCGACCCAAATATATAGCCTCGAAACTTGCGAACGTCCGCTATGAGCGACGGAGAGCGACGGATAGCAACGGATAACGACGGAAGTTAATTGAGGTTTCTGCAAAGACGATGTTTTTTTTCCATTCCATGACCTCGATGGGTTTTGATCACGTACGCACCTCACATTCGACCCTGCTGGATACTCACATTAGACCTACCTCACAACACAACCGCAGTGCCTGATACTTATCGAACCATTTATAGTTTTTGCTAGGGTGGGGTTGGGTGGAGTGGAGTGGTGGGATGGTGACGTTCACTGACACTGGGAATAGAAACTACTTGTACTCACTCACTTACCCCATACAGGAAATCATAATCTCTTTTCAAACATACTCAAAATCATGTGCCTACTCTTAGTGATGGCAGCAGAACCTCCTATCCAACATTGGGATACATTGGGTCTGTTGTAATACGGTGGCCCTTTCGCACCGGACACCGCCTATTTCTCACATTGGGGTTTTTTAATCTGTGGCACCTGCCCAAGATCCCTGGTTTTTGTCTGTTCTAAACCGTCAAAACTCCATGTCTTCGCCTTACTTAAGAAATGAGGGATTTGTTTTTTGGGGGGCCCACCTTGGTGTTGTACTTATTAAGATAGAGGAACAAATCTGTGTAAGGAAAGGAAGAGGAAAGCAATGAGAAAGAAAGAGGAAAGGAAGAGAGTAGAGGGAAAGGAGAAAAAGGAAAAGAGAGGAGAAGGAAAGGAAGAAGAGAACAAGGACAAGAAGAAAAGAGGACGAGGAAAGAAAGCGGAAACAAAGCGGAAGGAAAGAGGAAAGAAAGAGAAAAGGAAGAGGAAAATGGGAAAGAAAGAGAAAGGAAGAGGTAGCAGCGCCTCTTATTCCGGAAGAGGAAAGGAAGAGGAAAGGACAGGAGGAAGGGTCCAGCCGTGGTCTTCAGCTACTTTTTGAACAAATGGGTCTCGCTAAGGTATCGCTAGTGGTATCGCTAGTGGTATCGCTAATTTCGCCCCTTGCATGCACGCAACTTTGTGTAAACCAGCTTTTGATGTCGCAATTGTAGGTATCGCTTTTTTCTTGGGGCGCTACCGCTAGACAGTGTTTCGTGCACTTTCCGAACACCAAGGTGGCACTCCCTACCAGAGTTTTGAAAGTACCTCAAATCTTCGATTTTCATCTACCTCGTTTTTTCACACGAACCAACCTTGTTTTGCACCTGAGACTATTGTACGTGTCAAACAAAAATCATCCAACAGCTCGGGCCAAGCCTGTGCCTGGGCCTTGGAAAAGGCTGCATGCCTGCAGGATCCACGCCAATGGAGCGACCAGGAAATTTGGAGCAGAGAATCCAACCCCATTCGAAGGTGAGACTCTGGGTTTTAATGGGTTTTATATGGTTTTTATGACATAGATGCTGGATCACAGACATTTAGTATGTTCAGTTTCACTATGTAAATCGTGCTGCAAACACTTGAGGCCATCGTGGATGTTCTCCAAAGTGACCCCGCTGACACACACGTAGGGGCGCTCTGTACACAAGATCATGTCTTATCTAATGTTGCTTCGCGAACAGCTGGTATCCGAGCCAACACAGAAAATCAGCTACATTCACCTGTCTGGAGCACGAATAATATGAAGAACGCAAAAAGCAAAGGGTTGTATGTGATTTGGTTGTATGATACGTATGTGATTTATTTATCTTTATTTCAGAGCGCGTCTCACAAGTTCTTTGGGAGGTAATCGACATCCACCAGCACGTGGAGAAGCGCCACCAAGAGACCTCTTGGGATTCGGAAAGAAGATATCCACAGAACTCACTGAAGCTGCATAGCCTCTCCGGTCAGGTCGGAAGCCAGTGGTGTAACGAAAATCCCATTGCTCTGCCCCTCAACCACATGTCCCGAAGCCATTTGAGGGCTTTGCCTTGAAACGAGAAACCATCCTGGATGAAATTGGCGTGATCTTGAAATAAAAAGTTCCATCCCTAACACCTGTTTAGGCTAAGATGGCTAAGCCTTAAGGATTTTGGGGGTGGATCAATTCTATTAGCCCAGCGCCTTCCAAGTGGTCCACAGGCCCACCTTCCTCCTGTGGCTCAGCTGTGCACAGTGAGACTCGAACGCCGATTTAAAGAGTCGTTGCGCTCTCTCATTGCAATGCATGAAAACACTTTGAATGCATTCATAGTTTGCCAAGGTCTGCCATACACCATTTCAACAGAGTGCAATGCGGTGGAACTAGTTGAAGATGCAGATTGAAAGGTACCTGCGCAGCCACTCTTTGATATCGCGGCAATCTATCATCCCGACCGATGTGCTGGTAGAGATGTACCCAAGCATCTTTGAGTCATTCCCAGTTCTATAATTCCGACGTTTCTTCCTTTAAATTTGCAAGCGTTGCTTCCACCCTGAGATTCTCATGATGAAACTGTTAGAATATAGAGTAACATATCCCTCGGCCCTTGTTGAATTATGCCTTCCACCATACCCGGGTACACTTTTTTTCTCCGCCCAAAGCAGCTCCCCGTCCTCATTCAGGTTGCCAGTCTGTTGAGGGGCAAAAAGAAAGAAGAGTCTTCTCCCTTCAATCTGCGTGTACCAAGTATGTGCCCCATTGTTGGTGACGTGCAAGCGACTGATACACCCTGGTGCGCCCAGGGATAACCTAAGTGTGCCGCAAGTGAAACAGAACTGACTACCCATTTGGCCCTGACTCAAACATCTGCTTCAGTCCGATATTATTCCTGTTCCTGCTTACTTCGTTGCAAGTTGCAGGGAAAACACACTCCTGAGATGTCCTGCCACTATTAGTTGTGCACAGAGACTTGTAAAAACGAGCGAAGTAATCGAAGAAATCCAAATTGAAGACCTGGGCACCATTGTCGAGGACATGAGTGCACATGGTGTGTACAATCAACAGAAAAACAAGAATAACACATCCAAGCTTCTTGGAAACGAATGGAAAGAGGTCATTTTAGGTATGTCCGCTGAACTAAACAAGGCCATTTTAGTTGCACCTCATACTGCTTCCAGCCAAGAGACTGTGGTGAACATTTTGATCCACTTGAAGGACAAATCCTTGACTCCACGCGGAGTCAACTCCCGCCAGTGTTTCTCCAGCAATTTTCGGCCTTGTGCATTGACGAATGGGCACCATCCGTCCATCACAAGTCCTTGGCTGAAAAAAACCCTTGCCACTCTGCAATCAACACTGGGATTCCATTCATGGACCTGCAGAGTTGTAACGCCGTGACAAACCGACCACACCAATTTCAAGCAAGAGTCTGGGATATGCAACTGCATTTTCTTCCAAACATGTGGGATCTTTTTCTTGCAGAAGTTTCGCATAGTCAGCATATTCACCAGGCGAACCCTCAACATCTACGATATCGCTGGCACGGCGATCATATTCATGGGCAGGAGACCGAGTACGACATTTCCACCAAAGGTCCTGACTCTGAGCCTTCCAAAAATCCATAGTCCTCAAAAGTGGCGGTGGGTTCAATTTGCCCAAATGATTGCGGGGTTATCCTATGTGTTTTCCCAACTGGTTAACGTTCACAGTATGGTGTTTCTCCATCATCTTGTCTTGAAAGAAGCCTTCACTTCAAACAGTGCAACAGAAGAATTCAAAGTTACAGTCGTTGCATCTTGTGTTGCTCCTTTCTTTGGCGCTGGTCACGGCTATAACTTCAGACAGAGCACTGCAGCCTGGCTTTCCCTGCCCCAATGTGGGACGTCCCAACGCATCACCAAGGCTCCAATTGCGTCCGCACCAATCTTTGGAGCAAGGCACCACCACTGGAGCTTTAGGAACTGCAGGGGCGCTGCTCTTGGATTCAACTTGACTGCATGCAGCTGCACAGGATGCTACGGCTGTATCCAATCGGAACTCCTTCCAGGCTGAAAAAAGTAGTGGGGGCAAGGTTGGTGAGTGGTGTGTGAATTTTAATGGAGCGCACAGATGGGTAGGTTCATTGTTTCAAGGTTGCGATGTAGGCCATGCTTGATTACACTTGATGACATGCACTTGAATACATGTATGAACGACGTATGTTTGTATGTTGTGCAAATATATATATA
>Ga0126342_10009391_pt1 | contig 17532 bp, 9 predicted proteins | sample Cyp1metagenome_FD_92528 | JGI IMG/M metagenome (GOLD analysis project Ga0126342, IMG submission 92528) | Coral microbial communities from Lord Howe Island, Old Settlement Bay, Australia - Cyphastrea 1 metagenome | ecosystem: Host-associated > Invertebrates > Cnidaria > Coral ... | reverse complement strand
ATATATATATATATATATATATATATATATATATATATATATATATATATATATATACATATATATACATATATATACATATATATATATATATATATATACATATATATATATACAACCATATACATATTCTGGCATTTTCTCGTACATATATGTTATATTCAGACATGTTACCTCACATCTAACATCATCTGACATGACATTCTGACCGTTTCTCCGGCTGTTCGGATATAGATTGGATGAACTTGGGAGCTGATTCGCTGCTTTTTGTTGTGTGCCAACAAATTCGTAAGATGGATGGCAGCCCCCATTGACAATGCCACCAATGAATCTAAAACATATATATATATATATATATATATTATGTGTGTTTGTTTATGTATTAGTTGTTTTTTTTGCGGTTAAGGCTGGCCTTAACGGCCTGGTGATTTAACATAGCTATGGAACATGGCCCATTTATAGATTATTTATGATGGTTTAGCTATTAATAATGGTGATTTTCCATTGCTATGTTAAATAACCAGAGAGTAAAGGTGATTTACAACTAGGTTCACCATGATTTGTTGTGCATACATCTAGACTAGACTTTGGTAATTGTGTAAGCTAACAAAGATAAGCTGGCGGCTGGCGGGGTTCCTTCCTGTACCCTCCGGCAATCAAACTTGGCACATGGAATATTCACCTGGAACAGTTTTTCTGACTTTCCATATATTGGGAATGTCATCATGCCAACTGACGAACTCATATTTTTCAGAGAGGTAGGTATACCACCAACCAGATACTGGTACCCATAAACTTACCCTCTGGTTATTTGTTACATAGCCATGGTATAGAGAGCCCTAATCGAAATAGTGGATTTTACCTAGCTATAAAATGGGCGGATTTTCCATGGCTATGGTACATGTTTTCCCCAATAAAAACCTTAGTCTTTTTCATAGGATTTCCACCGCTATCGCATGCGGATTTTCCATGTTTGATGACACAAACGGTAAATCCATTAATATTTCATCAATATTCCTCCAGTATATCCAACTTATGTATACATAATATATATATATATATTATGTATACATATACTAACATTCTATTATATGTCCATTATATCCCTGTTCTACCACCATTTTGTGGTGTCGCACATCCAATGTCTCCATTGCTTTGGCATTCCCAGGTGCGCCGAGCGTCTGAAAGACTTCAGTCGCTGCCCAGTTTGGAAGGTGCCATTTTCTTTTAGCGTTGAGAGCCTTCGGATGGAGAGATCGGCTGGTTGAACCTTAATGGTAGGTTCATGGCTGATGTTTCCTCATGTTTTAGATTGGGCCGATTCTAGGGTGTAATTAGGTACAGTACAAGGTGGGGTCCCCTAGATAGCTAAGTTTGTTGATAATTCCAATAGCTCGAGTTTCATATTTATGGATATTTACGGTAGATACTGTATATCATGATACATCGAACTAGTTCATGGAGTTTTTTACAGCAACTTACAAGTGGTGGGCCCCACATTGTACCTTTCATACACATATCCCCACATTTCCAAACAACTGGGCCTCAAAGGGCCGCTCATTGGAGCAGGAAAGGCGGACGAGTCGCTGCGATTTTCGGAGATGGCGAAGTACCTTGGCGATTGACTCGGGGATGAGCAGCGCCTTGGTTGTTGAACTGTCACATAACGAACTGGAAAATCACCATTTTTATGGGAAAATCCACTATTTCGACTGGGCCATTTTCAATAGCTATGTTGACATAACCAGAGGGTATATCCCTGGTGAAAAAAGTGGGATAACTAGGGTTGATCCACTAAAAAAAACAAGGGCTAGAACCTACTTAGGATTCGTGGGATGAGCCACCAGGATTGGACCATTGGATAGTCATGGAGGTTTCCGTCAAGTCATGGGGATACCCCCAGATCCAAAACGAATTCCCATTACAAGAAAAGTCATTGAACCCTATGACGAGTGGGAATCCACCATGACTTAAGAACCTCCCATAATAAATATCGTCAAGACCTGGGCAGATATGGGCTGAACTGGTTTTCATGGGCTGAAAACAAAGCGGCAAATATGATTTTGGAGCACCACCTTGTAAGTTGATTAGTTCGCCCCATTTAACACATGTAATGAACATATTCACAAACATATGGATACATATATATATATATATTACACATATGTGTATGGACAAACACATACATGCATGCATCCGTCCATCCATCCATCCATGCATCCATGCGTACATGTGTATATATATATATGTATACACCCATATGATTATGTGTGTATATTTATATATATATATATATAATTAACAAACATGACCCAACTGAATTTTCATTTCAGATTTGACCAGACGGGGATCATGGCGAACCAGACAAAACAGATAGTTAGGGATGTTCTCTTAAACCTAACATTGATTTGATGTCACATGTTGAACAAAAACCCATGAATATCCCGCAAGCTTCCTTATATTTGGACTATCTAAATTTGAGTGGTTCATCCGATTTAGTAAGTAGATGACATAACCCCAGTCATAACTGGATTAACCCTGCTTATAGATGAAATTACTCGATCAACTCCTCACCTTGTGCATGAGTATCTATGACCGTTGTACCATGTTGTACCCAATGACTGCAAAGTGTACATAATGTCATTTGGAGTCAACATGGAATAGACGATTCAATACGTTATCAAGCAATGATAACATCTTCTGTTGTCCTGAAATCCGGGGTAACAACAAACTACTTGGCCAATTACATTTGGCTCAAGATGCCCGCATAAAAAGTGTGTCAGTCTTCGCGTACCTACTGGATTGGCATTGCCGCATTGGTATCTTGAAACATCACTATTCTGTCACTAACTTCGCGGATCTACTGGTTTGTGACCGATTGATCTCTTATCCCACTTATAACCAGGGATATAAGTTACCTAGTAAGGGGATGGGCCACCAAGTAGGAAACCCATGGTTTTTGCCTCCCTTTTGGCATCCAAGTTGGATCGCTCCTGGACAATTGATGGTGGGCCGCTATCCCATGATCCAAAAGAACAAGGACCTGCCCTGGGGGATATCAATTAATATAATCCCCAATGGGATAATCCATGAAATTCGGTATACCTCTATTAGTGGGATTTATGATAGTTCCCAAATGCTTGTTTTTTTTGTTGGATGGTTTGTGAAATGTGGTTTACCACATGACTTGTTTTTTGTTTTTTAAATGGATGTTTATATCTTGGCGAACTGAAAAACAACACATGGGCTCATGCCACGAATCCTGAGTAGGTTATATCCCTGGTAAACTAACAGAACAATGGAAAATCATCATTTTTAATGGGAAAATCAACTATTTCTATGGTCATGGCTTCAATAGCTATGTAGACATAACCGCTATGTATATCCCTGGTTGTTATATATATATATATATACGTGGGCTTATGACTAGCGGACCGTAACCTACTGACTTGGTCATTTTTGCCATGGAAAATCCCCATTATATCAATAGGTAAACCATCTATTTCTATGGGCCATCTATACCATGTCTATGTTAAATAACCAAAGGGTATATCATTTATTTACGTTATGATAATATACTAATTTATAGTAGATACTATAAACATTAATATCATTTATACATATAATTATAGGTTGCATAAATTATCAATGATTTGTTTTACTATAGCATATAATTTACTATACATGTCATTTAATCATATTATAGTCTATATTTACTATATTATATGTTATTATACTACTAGTTTATGCAATGTTTTGTCATATAATATTTTATTTACTATACTATATGTTTACTATTTTTACTATATAATATTATACTATATCATATTGCATTATATTACCTAATATGTTAATTCATTTTATTATATTACTAGATTACACTTTTATTTTTTATTATTGAAATATATTTTATCAACTTTAATATTGTAGTATATTTTATTACAGTATATTATATTTTACTGTATTATATTGTAGTGTATTCTATTGCATTATACTATATTGTTTAGGGCTCAATTTGAGGCTGTGCAATGGTGTCGTTTCAAACCCAGTCATTCTGGAACTAGGCCCACGGCAGAACGCTGTCGTACTATCCGTTTTTTTCATCAGTCATTGTGAAGAAGACCTTCTGATCTAGGTTTGTCTGACTGAAACATGGTACCCAATTTGGTTGGTGGTTTGGAACATTTTTAATTTTCTATATATATATATATTGGTAGCAATAATCCCAACTGACGAACTCATATTTTTCAGAGGGGTAGGCTCAACCACCAACCAGCAATTTTCTTTGATGGTTGATCATCATTTTCCACAGTAAATTGCCATGGAAGTTGGGGCACATCCAACATTTTCAGACACACTTATTGCCATCCCCAAAAATAATATAGACCTGCATGACCCTGCCAAAGACTCGGCTTGGAAGATTGGTTTCCACAAAAAAAAACGCTATGTCTAAAGGGTCGATGTTGATTTTGAGGGTGACTCAGTTCCTGTTCTTGACATTTGGTGGAAATTGAGAACTCCATGACCCATGTTTTAAAAAACGTCAGGATGCATGTCAAAGACATCTTCAACGTCTGGTGCGAGAGGCCAGCCGTTGCCCAGCCGTGCCGGGCCGTGCCGGGTTGATGCGGTGATGCCCCTCAGCTATAGTTTGGTTACAACCAATACATCTACGGTTGGTGGTGCCCCAGTTCGTTAGCTAAGTTGATTTATAAGTCCAATATCTAGGGTTTAGGGTTGTATGGTTTATGATAAACCAACAATGGAGCTTATAAACCAACAAACATGGGGATATGGTAGATATATCAATCTAGTGAATGTTCCTATAAACCAAAGAAACATTTCACTGGAGGGCACCCCTTGTGGAAGGCGATGTTTGTTACTCACCACATTGGACCGTTTGGTGCGATGTTAGATTACCATACTCCCTCAAATTCAAGATCTGTCTTGAAGAGACCCAAAGTTTCGAAAATCTTTGTATTGTTCAACAATTTTGATATACCATGATACCCAATATTGTGGGTTGCAACAATCTTCATATTGGCGTATAATTCAAGATTGTTGTGACCCAAAACTCGGAAGATGCCCCTGGCTATTTTCGCAACATCCCTTGGAGACCACATCAGTTGGAGACACAGTCGATTAAAACCTACAGGACCTGGTGCTTAACAGTTATAACTGGAATTATAACTTCTATAAGTAAGGTTATAAGCCCATTTATAAATGTTCATAACTCTGTGCAAAACTAGGCTTGCAACTACTTAAACTGACGCCCGATGATCAAGGGACGCCGTCAGAAGTTGTTTTGCACCGTTGTTGAAACACGGTTTGACGATCAGCTGGCCGGGGAAACCTCCATGGTCATGGGGGTACCCCCGAACGCTGGATGGTTCACGGACCATGGAAAATCCATCTATAAATGGATGATGACGATGACTGGGGATAGCCCTATTTCAGGAAACCTCCATATCTCTGAACATTCGATGTGAATATGTTTCTGTTGCCTCATGTAAATTCCGGTCTTCCGGTTTGGGTCAAGCTGTCGTTGCGATGCACTACTTGTATCAAAAAGACACAGTAATATAGAATGTAATGTGGTAAAACAATAATAAACTAAACCATCCCAAAAAACCACCAGAAATAGTTGGTAGAAACTATTCCCAAATGGTGGTTTATTATTGTTTTACCCACATTATGCAGACATGAACAAAGCGCAGAGGAGAATGAGTGATATTTCGGTCTGCTGAGCGACCATCCCCCCAAGTAAATGTGAAAAATCGCACATTTCGATGAGTTTCTCCTAAGACATATGCCCATTTCCTTTGGGGATTTCCGAGATAGCCGTGTTTGACAAAAAAATGAATGGGTAGTTTTTGAGGCCCTGGTTGATTGGTTATGAACTAGGGACTTATACTAGCTAATTGACTGGGGATTGATAAGCCATAGGATTGGGAAATTGTTGAAACCGTTTTCAACAGCTGTGCGTTCAAGCTGTTGAGTATCCACCCGAATCCACCCACTTCATCCCATTCCTCCCACAGTCTGCGTTGCAACTTCGCCATGAGCGCACTGCAGTCCTGGTCAGCTTTGCCATTGACTTTTGGTCCAGAGTTTGTCGCAGCAGTCGCAGTGATGTTTTTGAGGCATGGTATGAAGAGACTGAGTCTGACCTTGCGCGGAAAGTCGGTTCAATCATTGCTTCGGATGGGGGTCAAGCATTGCTCCTCGTGACTAACTGACTGAACGAACCGTTTGTTCAGTTCGCTGTGGACATGACCAATTTTCAATAGGTGAATTATCGAATTAAATGGGCCATCTAAACTCCATAGCTACTATGTTAAAACAACCAGAAAAATGGTTGTTTATTGGAAAGAGTTTTTTTTGGACTCAGATACTTTCTTGAACAGAAAACACAAAGGCAATTTTGCTGGGTATCTAAGGGTCAACATGTTTCAAAACAATTGAGCGGTGTTCAAGAGCCCTTTGTCATTCCATGATGCTGGTTGGTTAATAGTAAACCCCACATAGCAGACTATGAAAATCCCCAATATATAGGAATCCATTTCATTTATCATATCTCCAATAATCCAAAATATAACAGTATAATCTCCTATAATCATCAACCCAACATCAGTTATAAATTATCATCCCCATATGATTACTTGATGGTTAAAGCCTTGTAAGTCCTCATAAACCCTCCAAAATGATTTGGTTTTTCACAATGTTCAACCAATCAACTGTGCTTAGACATGCTTAGACCATTAAAGGGATCGCAATAGGGGTTTTGAGGATTTACAACTGATGTTGGGTTGATGAAATGAACCATTAATGATCGCAATAAACTAATGTTCAATTGTTCCTTAAAACAATGTTCAACCAATAGGGCTTTTGAACACTGCTCAATTAGAAAAACACTCTGGTCGGATCAGGCGGAGATTTCAACTTTCGTTTGCGTACAGAGCGAGGCGGGTGCCGTGCCGCAAGCAACACGGGGCCGGGGTCATTGTAGGTGAACCTTGTATAGTTGTGTGACATGTAGGTGTGTGCATTAGATAAATATGATATATATTTATATATGTATATATATATATATATTGTGTATAAATATCACATATATATATACATATATATATATGATATATACAATAATACAACTAATAACCAACAGTATCTCTATACAACAGTGTCTATGAATTTCGAGGTTTTTCATGTTTACCGCTGCGGTGCCACGACCGCAGGTGCCTGGCCAAGAAGATTTGCGCAGCTGGCCGGCAGGCGGCATCGACGTCAAGGGACGAAGGCCGGCAGCTTTACCAGTGCCCTGGAGGTTCAGCATCTATAGGGGTACAACCCAAATCATCCATTGTTAATAGGATGTTCCATTATAAACCATCCGTTTTGGGGTATTCCCATTTTAGGAAACCTCCATATATATATATATTATAGTTAGCTAATAGATAAACCATCCATTTTAGGACACCTCATATTTATATAGTTAATTCATAGTTGGTATAAGAAGCTATGAGTCTATGCTTTGTTGTGGCGGAGCATGGAGGACATGGGACCATGACGTGCGATGTAATCATGTTGTGAATATATACCCATGGGGAAATCAACAGGACAATCATCATAGGTCAATCTTAGATGGATAGTTTAATCCTTTAGTCTTTTGGTATGGGATTATCTAGTGGCCAGCTAAGTTGTTGTTTTTGCAGTGTGTTTAAGATTTGCTTTGATATATTCACAGTCTTTCTTCGAGTTTATAAATATGTATATAGATTAATCTATATTTATTTATTTGTTTATAGATTTGCTGTATCAACCATTAATTATGTTTAGAATGTGCAATATTTTTTGGGATAAGTAATGGTTGATTTAAGATGCTATGAGTCTCTGAGTTAATATTCTTATTTGATATTAAAATGTACGTATATATATATACACACATATCTGTGTATATATGGACTTGATTATATGATTATATGATAATTAACAATTGATATAGTGATACAACTGAATATCATGTGATACATGATGGTAGATGATTATTGTGACATATATTACACACAAGATTATCACCATCCATGAGTTGGGAATCCCTTTTTTAGTGCCATGATATAGCATGTATACGTGGAGATGACTGGATATATTCCATGTAGATAGCCATTATTCATTCCATGTGGAGATGACTGGAGATGACTGGAGATTTCCATGTAGATATTCCATGTAGATATTCCAGTATGTGGTTTCTTTCAACATTGATATTCGACTATGAAAATTACAGCAACAATGGGCCTGGATATTTACCATTGTTTGTGAGGGAGAACTCACCTATAAAGGGGTCCTGTACTTGGATGCGCATCTTAGTCAGATTGTAACCATTGTAACCTATATGTTCAGTTCATTAAATGTGGTATATAACTAATAGAACATATTGATATAGCCCATTAATATGCAGTCCATTGGTACATATATATATATATATATATTTTTTATTTATATACAGTCTATTTATATACACACACTTGGTATAACCTATATGTAGTGTTTTATCTTCAATTTCACCTGTTCATTGACATTTAAAGGGGATTTCCCATTTAGCCATGGAGCTGATGACACCATTTCGGGGTACCGATTTCTAGTTGTAAATGGATAGATATCCCACTAAAAAAAGTTAAATCATCATCATCATCACCATCATCATCATCATCATCATCTCCTCTCTTGTTTTTAACCCATGTTTTTTGTTGGCAAAAGGTGCCTTCCCTACGCCAAAATGGCCCGGCAACTGGCTGTTCGGAAGCTGGTGCGGACCCTGGAAGGGCTTCCGGCGTGTTGCTCTTAAGATTGGAATCTGCATTTGTCAACCAAAGTTAGCAACCAAAAATGGTGGTATTACACCCATGATTATAAGGGATATTTCATGAATGTGGTTGGGATATATAACCTAGAATATGATATTGAAATTGAACGTCACAAATTGGTTCTGTGTGTGATGATATGTAATTGAGTAATTAGATGTAATTAGATACAAATACGTACAAAGAAATACGCTAGACTTTGCACTGTGACTGGGGTTTGAATGTGTATAATGTGGGCACCCCAATCTCATAAACTTACCATCATTTGGGGATGTTTTTTTTTTATCCCCGCCATAAAAATGGTGATTGCTCGGGGGTGGTTTGCTGCAGTTAGCTGGGAGAATCATCGGTTACTAAATGTGTCATTTTGTTCCACGTTTGACACCGCTTCTGGTCCTGGTATCCATATTTTGGGGTTACCCTTTGGTAAACTGTCACACAACAATGGAAAATCACAGTTTTTGATGGGTAACTCAACCATAAATGGCCAGTGTCAAAAGCAAACTGTTAGTTTACCGGAAGCTAACTCCCCAAAAGTCATGCCTCTGAGCCCAGCACTCCACGGGCCCTCGTGGGAATCGTGCGAACTGTCTCCCGGAAGAGGTTTCGCTGATGGTTTGGAGCAACAAAAAACAACAGCATTCAGTTGGTCACTGGCATTCTGACAGCGCTGGCAACAGCATCGTAATCATTTTCCATGCAGATCGTCCAACAGACACCAAAAGCGGGTCAGCAGCTCAAGTTTCCTTCTTGTTCAATCAGGAAATTTTGAGACAACATAAAATTACACGGTTTTCACAGTGGTAAGAGATTTAGATATATTTAGATGATTTTAAATTAGTGATGTTGCCATTTCTCTCATTTTCAGTATGGGGATCCTGCCTCATGGCAGTGCTGACGGTTCTTCCGCTGTCATAGTTTTGTTCAATCCCCATTTCTATTGTTTGCTTGAACCCAAGTGCTCTTTAGTTTCTATAGTACACCCCAAAAAGATAGACGTTTGTGATTTATTACTACTTGAGTAGGATTTGACATTTCTATCTTCTTGGGGCTTACTATACACATAAGAAAAACTGGGGTTGTCTCATGAGGATAGCCATGAAATGTCCATCCCCAATGGGGAACACCCAAAGGGTTAAACGAACCTACCATTTGGGGATGGTTTGTTTATCGCACTCATTTTGTTGCTGATGTTGGGGATGGTTTATGGATGTTTATGGCTTTGGGTGAATAGTGAATCCCACATTCGTACAAGGTGGTGCCCCCCAGTTATAAGTTGGTTTATAAACCATAGTAGGCATGTCAATATATCTACCATAAACATCCATAAACCATAGTGAAATTGGAGTTATTGGTAGCAACTTAGCGAGTCCGAAAAAGAAGGAGCAGTACAAAGGGAGGGGTAGCAAGAGGAACGATAATATCAAGTATGACGTGGGAACATTGGGCGGGTGGGGTGAAGCAAGCTAGAGAGAATCAACCCAAGGGAGAAGATCTCACACAATGTGTTATATGAACCCTAAACCCTAAACCCATCTCTTCATATGTCTATTTAAGGTCTAATACCCCTGTAATCCCTCCAGACCATCGGCTGAACCCTTGGTCTCCTCCAGGGGGCCGCCCTAAACCCTCCCCAAACCCAAAACCCAGCCGGGGATCCAAGATCTGCCCCAAACCCTTCCCAGCAGCACAAAAGGAGGAACAAGAGGAAGGGCGAACAGCAAATATGACTTGGGAACAAAGGGAAGGTGGGGTGAAGCAAACAAAGATACCAACCCAAGGAAGTAATATCTCTGTCTAACAGAGTCGTAGACCCTAAACACAGTTCCCACAAACTGTGGAGTACCACGCCGAGCTTCGGCAGTTAAGCACTGCTGCGCCATTTGGGGCGACCACATTTCCTGCCGTGTCCTGACGGACTTGCTTGCGCGACCTTTGATCATTTGGCGGTTGGAAGACCTTGTAGGTTAAACCAACTATGGTTACCCACTAGATCCCAAGCTCGCTAGATGATTACAACTTGAAAATCCTATCAACAGGGATGACTGGGCGTCCCCATTTTCAAAAACCCCCATATATATCTATATATATAGAGATATAACAATAGGTGAAATTAACATATACAATATATATATATAATAGAAGGATTTTCTAGTAATATAGCCATTTTTTTTTAAAACTAGTCTACAGGATGACCCCCCCAGTTATAAGATGTTATGTTTGTTGGTTTATAACCCCATCTAAATATAGTTATATAAGCGTATCCGTATCATACACCAACTTGTTATTGTAGTTATAAACCAACTTAGCTAACGAACTGGGGCCCCATCATATATTTATAGAATCTCCAAGTTTCCTCTCGCTCAGCACTTTGTGCACCAGCCGATGAGAGATTTGGAGGTGCCAGGTGCGGTTCCTGGGTGCTGGTCCGGTGCCCTGCAGTGCCTGAAATCGCATCAAATAGTTGGTGAACGTCCTAAAAAAATATGGATTAATATGGTATAACGGGTTTTAATCATCCCAAAACATGATTTTGGGATAGATATATAATCAATATATATATGTGAGAATTAGTCAATAAACCAGATTTGACTACCCAAGTTTTCGAAGTTGTATCACCAAATACGAGTTTGAATCAGTACATGCGGGGAGATAGTTGATGAAGAATGTTTGGGGATATTTGAGCTCTCAAAACTACAGGTTTTGAGCCATTGAGAAAAAACGGATGGGATTGTTCGTGAAAAATCGGGAACCATGAAATGGGAATGTTCACTGAAACTGATTCTTTTGATAAACCAAAACTGCAAGTCTTGACCCAAATTGTACCCTCTTGTAAACAAACATAGCTATTGAAAACGGCTCATTTATAGTTGATATACCCATTAAAAATTGTGATTTTCCATAGCTATGTTGGTTTACCAGAGGGTAACTCTAAACCACTTAAAATATGCGGCTGACGAAGATCTGGGTTAAACCTGGAAGCCTGGAAGTCTTCAAAGTTTTTCAGCAACAACCGACTTTACCAAACGTTTGATTACCCTCTGGTAAACTGTCACATAACTATGGAAAATCACCTTTTTTCATGGGACAATTCACTATAAATGGTGATTTGCCATAGTCATAGTTATGTTAAATTACCAGAGGGTAGGATTGGCCCATCAAAACTGATGATACTTGCGCTCATTAAGCAAACCAAAAATTAAACATGGGAATGATCGAAAGGATGAGTTTTTTTTGGACATCCGGGGGTTTTAGCTTCATGTTTTTTTTTTTTCGCGTTTGTCCTTAACTTGTGGGATAAAGAAAATATGGACACTATGGATCTAGTCAAAATTAATCTCCGGAATCACTGGCGAATCAAAAATTGATAGTTGATCCCACTTCGGAGATAGAAATTACTTGGTCCATCTTGGTTAGGAAATTCCTTGGTGCAAAGCCCACCAGAGGGTTATTAGTTTTTTAAAGTTACCGCTAATACTTCCGGTTGTACCTTGTACTGCTCTGTAGCCTCCAGTTCAACATAGATCTGAAAAACCGACCAATTGTAGATATTTTCCTTGGCAAACAATGGGTCTTCATTTTCATACCTAGATGAATTCATTGGCAACTATAACTTCAGAGGGGTTCAACCACCAACCAGTTCATGTTGTTTGGTTAGACTCTCGTTCGTGCAGATGATATGTATAGCTTTGCCATTGATTACACTGTTCATGTCCATCAGTTTGTTGGTACCCTCTGGTTATTTAACATAGCCATGGAAAATGACCCATTTATAGATGGTTTACCTATTAAAAATGGTGATTTTCCATGGCTATGTCAAATAACCAGATGGTAAATCACTCAGATTTTCGAACATGGTTCCACGGTTCCACCAGCGACAGACAGGTAACGAGCATTTGTTGGCTTTCACGGAGGATTTGGAGGCAACAAGACCTGTGGGACCGTCGTGGGATCTTCCGACTGATCTTTTTAACATGTTCCGACTGTTTTGTACGCCATCAAAATTGTGAAAAATACAGGGAAGTGTTGGTAAAAAGTTGGTTAAAGTTTTTAAATTAGGGTTATACCAACATGTTCAAACTATTTGTAGAAACATAGTTGATTAAGCTATGTAACAGCCTATGTAACAGATCCAGCCCATAGAAGAGGGACCAGCTTATGGACCTCCGCAAGCGACAGATGGGGCCCATTTTGTTCGCTGAGTTGGTTTATAACATGTTATAATATTATATAACAAGTTGGTTTATAACATGTTATAATGTTATAACATGTTATAACAAGTTGGTTTATAACATGTTTTAATGTTATAACATTTTATAACAAATTGGTTTATAACATGTTATAATGTTATAACATTTTATAACAAGTTGGTTTATAACATGTTATAATGTTATAACATTTTATAACAAGTTGGTTTATAACATGTTATAATGTTATAACATTTTATAACAAGTTGGTGTATGATACGCTTAAATAACATCAATTTCGATGGGGTTATGTTCACCAACAACAAACACAACATGTTACAACTGGGGGGTGGCCATCCTGTACTGGGTGGCGAAGTACCCATCCTAGGTTAGCTCACCCTGGTTTGGTCGGATTGTAGGCTTATCCACTAGGCTGACGAAGCTGATGTAACCCTAAGTAACTAGGCTTATCAAAGTAGGGTATCTATAATTATATGATTATAGGCTTACTAAGTTGGTTATAAGTAGTAGGATAAGTCGGGTTATCCACTAGGCTGACTGTCGGGTGAACTAACCTACTTACGATCCCTGGGATGAGACACCCAAGTAACCAACAAATCACTTTTGTTGGTTTATCCAATGTTGGCTTCCTCAAAACATTCAGGCAACATCCCTACATCCTACGGCCTCCCGAAGGGTTGTATCCATATCTAATCTGAAATTCAAGCAGTTGATGTATCCCTTTGATCTATTTTAGTTTTAATGCATGTTGTCCGTTAGTTAAATTTGCTTTTTTTCTTCGACACTTTCAGCAAAACAAATCATGACATTTGTGGATGCTTTCGGGATACATGTTCAAGCTTTGAAACCACCTGGAACGTATACTGGTTGGTGGTTTGGAACATGTTTTCCATATATTGGGAATAATAATCCCAACTGACTAATATATGTGAAGATTGGTAATACAAACATATTTCCATATCATAATCCCAACTGGCGAAGTCCATCATTTTTTCAGAGGGGTAGGTGGGTCAACCACCAACCAGTCTTGAAAGGAATTGAAGACAAAAAACACAAGGAGTGACGCCTTTCAACACAAGGTGATGGCTAAGTTGACCTAGAATTTATGGTCGTTTCCGGGGGCTAAATATGCTAAATTTCACCGTCGGTATTCATGGGGGTCACGTGAAATACACGTGACCTATATAGCCAATATGTCATCCAAATCAGTTGGTAAAGCCCATTAAACCACCAGAAAATCCTTGGTTAAATCAGCATTTTCCTATGTTCATGGCTAAATCTCATTTTTCTGGGTGAAATCTTTGGGTGATCCATAGTTTCTCAAATTTCTTCATGATTCCATGGTTAAATCTCAATGTTTGGTGGCGGCGCCACGACAGGCACAGATCCAGCAAGGCGAAAGGATCCTGGTGCACTGCATGGGAGGCGGTGATGGATAGGATGTTCTTTTTGATGACTTGGGAGGATCATTTACCAACAAAAACATTGGTTAATTATAACATATTATAATTATAACATATACTATCACCATTTAGTTAAGTCAACTTGGGTTTCCGAATCATATTGATGTGGGCATAAGTGAGTGTCGATACTTTACACAGACATCTTGGACGTGGACCATCTTAAGATGGCACATGGCGGTTTGCTTAAATGCGCGGGTCCATAATCATCCAAGCTGATTGGTTATTCCTTTTGTATCCTTTTATTATGTATCACATTCTTGTGAAACGCCTTTCCGATATTACAACTTAACAAGCACAAATTGGGTGTCAACCATGACAATTCAATTCGACCATCAAAAGATTGTGTGTTAAGAACCACAAATATTCAGCGGGAATATCCTAAATAGGAAATGGTGGGGGTTCAAGCAGCACAATATTTCAATGCAACCAACGATTTGGACAATTTGTAGCAACCTCAATCAACCGACCCCCATAAATTGTTGTTCACCCATTTGACCGAAATTTGACCCATACTTGGGCATATATAACTTATATAACAATTCTTGATAAGTACCTTGAATGGTTGGGGAAACTAACAATTTAAATCCCAGGCTTGGTGGTATTTCACATGGATTTGTTGGTCTCCAAATAGTGGAACTTGATCATTGCGGCAATCAAACACGGCAATGAATTCTTCATTCAGGAAGAAGTTATACAGGCGCAATTCTCTAAGAGGCTAAAACGTTCTCCCTGTTTGTCATTGAATTGTGTCCGCCTTAGAACTTCCAGCAACTCATTTGGATGTTTTCTAAAATGGGGATACCCCAAAATGGATGGTTTATAATGAAAAACCCCAATCTAAATTGGACGATTTAGGGGTACCCCTATTTTCGGATAAGTGAATGCCCCCGCCACAATCTATGCTGTGAATCCAGCACAGTTGTTGTGGTTACGGGTTGAAACCAAACGCTACCCGGATGGTACCCTAAGTCATAGCTGGTATAGCTGGATGGTTCCACTCCCCAAGATATGGCAACGACATACAAAAAAATATAGGTTTTGCCCTATCCCCATATTACTCTGGATTATATCCCACTATACACCCAGTAATATCAAATTAACTCCCCATTTTTATGGTTGAATGACGAAGAATTCCACATACGATTTTTCCCCCAGATGCCGCATGCCATCGAAGATATTGGCCATGATCAGGTTCTACAATAATTCCAGCCATTGCAGATGAAAAAACTAATTGCCATATGTCCAGATGTTTCATTTGTGTCAATAATTTTTGGAACACCAATAAATCTATTTGGTGATATGAATGTTACCAAATGATTGATGATATGAATAACATGTGTTTTTATTATTTTTGTTACCCTCTGGTAATTTAACATAGCTATTGAAAATGACCATTTATAGTGGATTTTCCCATTAAAAATGGTGATTTTCCATAGCTATGTTAAATTACCAGAGGGTATTGTCATCTTTGAGATTCGCGCCATCATTGCCGCCCATCGTTCCACCCATCGTTGCGCCCATCGTTGCAGCGTCAGGCCGCGGAAGAAGCAACCTAGTGGCAGGTCTGGCACTGGCAGACGCTGACAGATCTGTTTTTATACCTGGATGATACTTGTGTTTTTTGGTATATTTTTCTATTCCTGGATGATACCCTCTGGTAATTTAACATAGCTATGGAAAATCACCATTTTCAATGGGAAAATCCACTATTTCTATGGTCATTTTCAATAGCTATGTTAAATTACCAGAGGGTACTTTTCTTGGAATTTTCTGGACCTGAGGATACCTGGATGATTTTTGTAAGAGCCAGGATGCTTCGTTCAATCCGCTGGAAAAATCCTGGCAGGTTGTTTGCTGGCACGGCTGTACGACCTCTCGCCGAACGAGGCGATGGCGGCTCTGATTCTTGGACACGGTGGATGGCAAATTACTCTGGTTTCTGGTTTCAGTTATTTCATAGTCCTATATTGGGAATGATCAACTAGTACCTTGCATTGCGGTAACTAGAGGTAGACCACTTAAACATCACAAACAGAATTGCTGCAAAGTTGCAACCCATTTTGTGCTGGGAAAACCTCAATAGTTGCCTTGTAAATCTATACCCTCTGGTAATTTAACGTAGCTATGGAAAATCACCATTTTTAATGGGAAAATCCACTATAAATGGTCATTTTCAATAGCTATGTTAAATTACCAGAGGGGTTTCCTGATGTTCCCAGGAAAAGTGGTCCCCAAAACATGTCGTTGGCCATTTGGGACCCACTCGGCCAGGTGGAAAGTCGCCTACAAGATGGATACGATTCCAGGAAAGCCGCAGAACCATTGCGCTGTTGTTGGGAAAATCTATGTTGTCTCATATATATATATAAATATAATATATATATATGGCTATGGATCAATATTTAGAAATACATTGTTTGGCGAGGAACATCCATAAATCCCAGCTATTTTGATGTTTACCAGGGGTATAAGGTTTTGACCCATCCCCATATAACTATACAATGTCGCGCCCCCCCAGTGATGTTTGTTGGTATATAAACCATAGTAAGTATGTCAATATATCTACCATAAACCATAAGTCAAATTGGAGTTATAAACGCACCAACTTAGCGATGAATCGCTCACTGGGGCACCACCTTGTGATAGCTTACTTTATTTTAGGAAACCTCCATTTGAATTTTAATAGATTGATATAGGTTAAACCAACTGTAGTTACCCAATAGCTGCCAGGAACTACGACAACTGCCTGGTGCCGGAAACACAGCGGCAGCGTGAGACGTTGCGGAAGTTCATCGAGACGCTGAGAGCGTGAAAAATGTGACGGCGTCGGTGAACATGGTTCCGTGGAACTGGGACATTTATGGATATTTTTAGCTGTCTATTTATATCTATTTATATCTATTTATATCTATTTATATCTATTTATATCTATTTATATCTATTTATATCTATTTATATCTATTTATATCTATTTATATCTATTTATATCTATTTATATCT
>Ga0126342_10009390_pt1 | contig 17533 bp, 14 predicted proteins | sample Cyp1metagenome_FD_92528 | JGI IMG/M metagenome (GOLD analysis project Ga0126342, IMG submission 92528) | Coral microbial communities from Lord Howe Island, Old Settlement Bay, Australia - Cyphastrea 1 metagenome | ecosystem: Host-associated > Invertebrates > Cnidaria > Coral ... | reverse complement strand
TGGCAGGGCATGGCAGGGCATGGCAGGGCATGGCAGGGCATGGCAGGGCATGGCAGGGCATGGCAGGGCATGGCAGGGGATGGCAGGACCAGTTTCGCAGCGACAGCAGCATCAAATCGCCAGGCAAAAAGCGCCCGGCCGAGAGCTCAAAGGCCCGCTACCTGGGAGCGGATGGGAGCTGATGTTGAAGCTTCCGTGGTGCATCCAATCCTTGAATCAAGTTCGGCCAAAGATGGCATCGACTTACTAGAGCGGCTTGTGGGTTTTGCATGTTCTTTCTCAGAAACACCTGTAAAAAATCAAATGATAGGGGTTGCCAGTACTACATTTAGTCCGTTCTGCAGCAATTTCCAGTGAGGCAGAAGGTACTGCCGCCAAGCGCCGCCGTTGACTGCAATAGTCATGCCGCAGATGTTAGTTTTCAGGTGTCGGAGAGGCGACTGGTGCAGGAAATCTTGATACAAGGGAGAAGGGGAAAGGGACAATGTATCCAAGAATCCAATTGACATATATATATATATATACAGAAATATACATAGATGTCTAGATATGATATCAGCACGTTCCAGGGAGGACCCGAGACATCGTGTTGACACGAGCAAAGCGATAAACAAAACACCAAACACAATTCGAATCTACGCATGTTGGAACAACATCCTCACTGTTCTGAGATTGCCAGCATTCAACATGCATTGTCACCGTTTGCTCACACCGTCTTGTATATACGTATTTTGCATGGATTCCATGCAAATCTCTGGTGTTAGACTGTGTTCACTTCAACATGCTTTGTCATTTTCACTTGGATGTGAAAGGTACCGTTTGTTGCACCTTCTGCACACATAGTATGAGAGTAGCACCTGGTGTCCTTCCGATGGGCAGACCATAGCAGGTGAGCCAAAAAAGATGGCGGAGCTATATCTGGCGAGCAACTTTGCGTGGCATTACATAAGCTATCATTAACATGATTAACCAAAAACAGGATAGCTGACCCATAAGTAAATGAACAGTTCCCCTTTGATGTACCGCAGCCATGATCATCTCTGCCCTGTGGAAGCTCCGCGTGAACACCATCATGTCGGTGGTCTCCAGCGTGTCCGCAGCCTCATCGCCACCGCCAGGAGCTTCAGCCGGATCTGTGAGTTGAGCGACACTTTTCAGCCTGAAAGAGTGTAATTCATACCGAATGAAATGATGAATCTACTGTAACACTACTAAATCATAGAAATGATTGGGAAATTTTTATGGATTTAGTGGGATTTCACTATGATATAACAGTGGGATAACTATGATAAATGATTTTGAAACTTACTCTTTGTAATTTGTATTTTTTTTTCCGGATGTCACCTCAGCGCCAAGGCACGGCACGCCGCAGGTGCCCAGTTTTCGAGCTGAAGAGTTGCCAGCAGAGCCAGTGCCAGACCTGCAGGGGTGCTCCAACCGATGGTAAATGATAGCCACTTTTTTGGCGAGGAAAATGGGTACTTGTACCTCTTGAATTTGCCCCCCTGTATGTAGGTGTTGGGAGCGACCCTGTTAAGGCCTGTATTTTGGGGGAGATGATACATTTGAATACATTTGATAGTAATACAGTAATACAATGAACAGAGAATGAATTTGCAGTTCTTGTCAGGACAAGGAATAGGATTCAGTTTGACTCAGGGCTTGGCCGACTGGCACACAGAGAATTTTGGGGCTGAGGCTCAATCCCCAGGAAGAGGCGCCAGCTGCGATGATCCATGCATTTTGCAGACTGGCTATGGCTCGAGAATGATACGTTTGGTGATTATCTTCGCTATCAAACCACCCATTATGATGGGGGTCTATCATTTTGACCCATAGTTAAGTGACCCTTTGTCCAACCTCTGTCCAACTTGCCACGTGCGGTGTAAACATATGGTGCCAGGAGCAGTGCACCCTGCGTCGGAAGCTCTTTCAAACCTTCGAGGCTTGGACATTTTTTTGGGCCATCCACGGGCTGCACTGGTGCAGTGATGGGCTGCTGCTGTGCAAAATCAGGCCTCATGATCCTAACAAACATGAAATCAAGCCCAATTCAACTCCAACGCTGTAAACTATCCCCAGTTGTAAGTGGATACAACAAAAACTATTGACTTCATGGAAAATCTCAGTGCAGGAAGCAGCTCCCACTGTTCGCGCAGCACCTGGATGGCGCACTTCAATGAGCTCTGGGCCAGGAGCGCAAGGGAGCGCAACGTAGCACCACGGGGCTGCCGGGTGATTCATGAATTATTTGATGTCATTTAATGAGCCAATGTTTTGGGATTTAACTGATTTATACTGATTTAACATCACCTGGGACATTGGGAGATAAAACCATATTCGGCCATCATTTATTTATTGGGATTTTATATAATGGATTTTAAACCACTAAACATGGACATATGGTTGATAAATGATGGTTGGTTGATGGTTATAGGGAGCTACCGGATGATGATCCATGAACTCGTAATCCCGTTCTGAACCAACCAGCAGAATGGAATCATTTCAGGTCTTGAACACTGAACATATTAAATCAAGTGCTGAACCTTTGCATGACCCCCCGGCCTTTTCATTGTAGAAACCCGGGGGTTCCTGTAACATTTTCCTTGAAGCAACCCAGGGGTTCAGCAGGAGGTTTGTTGATGAGATGAAGGGTTGTAGCCAGTCATGGCCAAAACTCATGACTTGCAAAACTTTACGTCGTCAAGTTCAGTGCCGTGTGCTCAACTCATTTCCGCTACAAGGCGTCGTTCGCCAATGTAGTCATGGGTCCACCCATTCTATTCCAGATGGTCACCTGCGCTGCACTTTGTTGCAGGAGACGGTGATGATGGTAAGTTAGAGGCAGGATGGCTCTAAAGCTGCAAATAGTACCTGGAGGACTTTAAATGCCATTCTCAACTTGAAGATGTTTGGCCAGATCCAGATTTGAATTCTTCTTTATACCCAATGCCATCTGCACCATCCTCAAACTTCAAACATCCTCAAAATCATCATATTTTTATGGGTTGGATTTCAGCCATCCCCAGTCATGGTAGGTTTATGGCCGTGAATCCCACAGCTCGATTTCAGCTCGATCTCAGGCAGCACAAGAGATGTCGCGATTGCGTTCACAGCTGCAAGAGGAGACGAAGTGAAGACATGCCATGCTTTGGTTGTCTGGTTGAATCTAAGACTTGTATCTTAATTCCGGAGTATACATGAATATTTAACCAAATTATACTATGTTTATATGAATTGAATGACCACATAGTCTCTCTCTCTCTCTCTCCATATATTATATATACACATGTAAACCATATAATATTATACATGTGATATGTATGTATGTATGTATGTATATATATATATTAACATGTAAACACTATACATTCATGATAACATGCAGGATATTTTTGACATAAACCAGCCGTAGCCATGACCCCTTGAAGGAGCGATCTGTCACGCGACGGCTGGTGGTCGCTTTCCTATGGAACTGTCATGGATTGGATTTCGATTTTACTAAAAACCTTTGGAGAGTGGGTGCTGCTCCTAGGCCGAGCGGAACACCTTGCGCTCACAGGCCTGATTGGAAGTTGGATCAGCTGGTGACATGGTGCCAAAACAATGGTCCAAAGCTGTGGCACTGTGCTCAGGTGTGTAAGGTTCAAAGCGACTTGCAGGCCAGGGTCTAGCTGGGAAAAAGATGCAGTTTACGGCATGCAGCATTCATAGGGAGGGATGAAAGACAGCATTTTTTTCGTTGAACTTTGGAGGCCTTCCGCGACAAGCACGAGAAAACCATGATGGCCACGTCCTGAGCGACTCTGGGGATTTCTTTTCATCACCAGTATGTGCCTCTTCTGGCTGAACAGTGATGATGATGATGATGATGATGATGATGATGATGATGATGATTAGAGCTTCCGGGCGAAAATCTCCCTGCGACGGATATGGGTCAAATTCCTTGGCGGACTGGAAACTGAACGTGTCGGTGCATGTATTCAGAATGTTTACCTTTGCATAAGACCTTCTCATGGCTGTTTCACTTTTTTCCAAGCTTCGCTCAGTGGAAAAGCTTTCTTAAAGAAGCAATCCAATCTTGCAGAATTAACCTCACAAAGCGTTTTGTTTCCTCAACTCTTCAAAGCAGCCTTGACAGCTTTTGACCAGCCTTTGTACTTTTTAGCCCACCCCACCACTACCACCCCATCCATACGGCACTGTGTGGTCCAAGGGTATGGAGGTGATGTGTGTCCAACTGGGCATCGCAAAGCAGAAGGAGGCACCATCCAAGTCACAACGGTTGGGGATTGCGCAATGGTGGATCCCAATTTCCCACACGAAGAATCCCACGGAACCCCACTGTCAAATGCAGGTCCGTGCTGAGCGAATGGAAGCATCTTTGAAAACACTGCAGGTCAGACTCCGTGAGACCGGACAGTGCGAGCCCGTGAAACCTAAATGATCTTAGTATTCAGATGTATTCAGCATATTTGAGCATTCAATCCAAGAAAGCCCAAGAAAAAGCACACGCAATCAACCTGCAATTCTTCGCAATTCTCTTGTGTCAAAGTGATGTTATGATATGAGCCTGGAGATCTGACCAAAGTGTGCCACGAGTTCAGCAGCCGTCCGCACCAGGAGGTCTCACAGCAGCTCGAGGTGCCCCCAACATATCAGATATGCAAGTGCTGCAATTGCAACTCATCAGGTGAACTGGTACAGTATAATCTTGCTTTTTGGATGTTGTCGCCATTCCTTTTCTTCAAGTGATGTTGTGTACTGGTCTTCAAGTGAGGTTCTTCTGGTACATCTTTACATGTTTTTATCATAGAACCATTGGATCCTGTCGATTTCCTCAGAGAATGGGAGGCCAACCCTCCACAGGGCCGACCGGATGCTGCTTTTGAGGACGGCCAATGATTCCAATATCTTTGTTGAAAGATGTTGAAAGGGGAAGGATGAAAACAAGTAACTCTCTTCGCTGCTGATGGTTTTGAACATGCCACACATCCCTGCACCAGTTTTTTTTTGAAGAAACAAATCATACTTGTGTGGCATCTTTGCATCTGAGAGCAAGACGACCTTGTTGTAGGCTTTGCGCTTGGGCTTGCTCGCACCCCAGCTGGGCTTCAGCTTTCGGCTTCCAGCTTCAGAAATACATCCCTGTTGTGACCCCAACAAATAGATGTGGGCCAGGGAATGGGTCCGGGAGCATGGGATTGGGGGTGGATGAATGTCCACTGAGCAGCCGTCAGAAGGGTACCAAGCCAAACTGGATACTGGAGGTCATCTGTGCTGTCGGACGCCAAGCAATGCAACGAGAAGGCATTGAACAATGGCAGGAATTGACCGAATGTGTTCAGAGTTCATGTCTTTTTTTCCCCGCGTTTGGGAATAGCTCAAAATCATGTATATATATATACATTCCCGAGAGTAGATGTTCAACCCCCCAACAAAAGCACGGAGTTTTGTGGGTCCGTTGGTACCGCATCTTTGAGCCATGTCCACTTCAGTGGAAGAAGTCGTTGTGCAGGGCCCAGCTGCTTGGACTCCAGAAGGTACGGCGGCATGTTCAGACCAAGCCATGTGTGCAGAAACACCTGGAAAATGGATGAAGATGGCTGAAAATGGATTTCGTATGATTTTGTCATTGATCGGAAATGCTACTCTTGGAATACTATGGGCCATACCACAAGTTGCGCCAGGAAGGCAAATGACTCAAATGACTCAAATGACTCCGCAAAAGACTGCGCAGGCTCGGGCTTGGACTAAGACTCTACGGTACTGATCGGTACGGTCGTTTTTTCACTCCGATGGATTCGGACCTGGCTGACCTGGCTGACCTGGCTGACCTGGTGAGGCGCTGGCGTCATTGGCAAAGCCTCACTGGGTGACCTTGGCGAAATTGATTCCTGGTTGGGCTGCGCAGCCGCACCCAATGGGCCAAGATTTCTGGTTGGCTCCCATTTCTGCTTGTCTGCGTGTGTTTGCGAACCCTTTAGACATCGCTACTTGGCTACTCTTTTTACTCTTTTGAAGCGAATTCCGGATTGAATATGAGGAGTCTTGCTGTGTCGTTCTGCAGTTTGGCATCTTTGGATGAGAGAGCCAGATCTGCCTGTCCTGCTTGATGTTTTTGAACTTCAACTTGTACAGTTCCTCCCCTGAAGCATCTGCACATATCTGCACGATGGTAATGACTCAGAAACTGTGCCAGGACGGACAGTACCTCTCATCCCCTCCTAAGATCCAAGAAGGCGCGGCATCCGTCGAGAACGTCCCTTGAGAAATCCCATAGAAAGACGCATGACTTGGTACTTGCGTGCCAGGCAATAGCTCGACCCCAAGCGCGAGGCAGGTGCTTGCTGTTAGTTGCAAAATTAGATTCCGACCAAAAATTGGTCCATCTATGGCATCCATGGCATCCATGGCATCTAAGAATCTAAGGCATCTATGGTCTGTGTGCACTCGTGCACTCCTCAGCTAACGTGTCTTCAGGTCTGGCGATGCCGAAGGAGAAAGCGAAGGCGAAGGTCATTTCTGAGTTCTCATGGCCGTTGACACGCAAACCACCAAGATGTTTGTCCGAAATCTGTTTCTATTGTCGGCAAGGTTTCTACTTGGAACGGCTGTGGGCAAGACTTGAAGATTGGACACTTGCATGACGAAGTAACTTGACGACCTAGTTGCCTAGCTGTCATCTATGCTTCGAGCATTCTACTGTTCCTGACACAGGTGACTTGCTGCCACCACCTCCCAACAGCAAATGCCTCTCTGGCAAGATTCGAATCTTCGCTCTGATGGAATTCGGTTGGCAGTTTGAGAATACACAATCCCTACCAGAATGAATATAATAAATCAGCAACTTAAATCCCACTGTTGGGATGGGTCCATAGGAGAATTTCGCGCATTGAGCACCTGGAGGACCTGAAATTTCTGAAAGCTTGCTGGACTCGGATGATCTCCTAGTGACAGGCTGGGAGTGGCCCTTGTCAAAACCAGAGAAACAAGAGAGAGTGGACGTGGCCTCAGACTGTGAGTAAACCGAATAAATTGGTGCGGGGAACCACATTGGACCAGAGTTTGGGTCATGCAAGTCACCCTCAAGCCTAAGACGCTTCACTCTTCATATCTTTTCATGTTTTTTCTATCTTTTTTTTTGGATCGCTTTTTGAACCATCTTGATCCATGCCTCTCTACAGGTGCCTCATGGCATCCCAGTGACATCCCTAGGCAATGATCGATGCGCAGCTGTGGCCTCTGCCCAAGTGTATCCCTTTTTTCAGATTTGCTTGAGATCACCAAAATCCAAAAAGGGACAGTTAACAGTACGACTTTTGGGGTTCCATTTGTATCAATTTTTTAAAGCCATACCCATGTAATTCATGACTGGTATGATACCTTCTGACTTGGGAGCTTTTTAGAAGAGTTTTGAGCGCTACAAGGCGATACTTATTTAGTCCTCTCCCAAGGCGCTACGAGCAGACTGGCCTCATCGAACAGGCCTTTAATAACTTCAATAGTCCTTTAATCATCCAAACATATTCAAACATAATATGTCAACGTTTTGTTATGCAAGGGATCTCTCGAAATCAGACCTGTGCATCCTGTGAGGCTGTTGTATTTCAGAAACAAGCAAAAACATCATTCTCAACAGTAGATCCGAGGGTGCGGTTGCCAGGTGGAAATGCTCCAGGGTCTCTGCGTGCGACTCTTAGATTGTGGAGTTGGCAGAATGAGAGACCAAAAGCCACAGCCACATCCTACAGTTGATACCAGTCATACTATCTCTCCAAAGGACCAAGGCCATAGGTGATCTCAACCGGGCATGGCATGAGGCGAAACATGGCATCACGCCCAGCTTTGTGACTGAGCCCAGATATTTTTTTCTGGGAGATCTGAAGGGCACGATTTTGAGCCTTCAAACGAGGCCATGTTTGATACTGGGACACTGGGAACGCCTTGATCGTTGTCAAAAGATGTCAAAAGATAATTGCCAAACAGTAACGCACAGCGCAAAGTGGCTTGGGAATCGCTCAGCAATGACATCAATTGCTTTGATGGCAACATGTTTTGTTGAACAGAACTTTGTTGTGCCCAGAAGATGAACAAACATCTATCGCTTGATTGCATTTCTTTCTTGCCGCCTCTTCTCTTCCCTAAAGGGCTTGCCTGAAACAGCATCGCCCAAGGAAGATGATGAAGTGGGCAGCACGGCGAGTTCAGAGTCCGTCTAGGCCAGACAAATCACAGAACAACTGCCAAAGTTGGAGGTTTCTTGGGGGAAGCACTGAGCCACTTCTGATTCGAAAAGATCCAGGCCTCAGCACCATGCTCGTGCCAGGTGCGCACGGAAAGAGCATTGCTGTTGGTCGGTGAATCTTTGTTGATGTTTGTTGCTGGCTTCCAACTTTTTTTCGGTATCAGATGTATCATGTTTGCAGGGGAAAGTATCTTACAGTAAGATCTTACACTACAAAAACATCAGAATCAGCGAGGACGATGGACTACCTTGCTGCCGCAGGTAGAGAGCAATGCCCTTGAGAATGTTTGTGTGGTGTCAGTCTGAAAGCAAAATTGAGCTACGCAGCAGCACCACAGGGCTTGGCCAATGTAATTACATCGCATCAACGCCCCAGGCTTCCAGACTTGGTGTTGGAGTCCTAGGACGAATGGAATTCAATGGAGACAAGGATACGCCTCAAGGCCAATGCCAGCAGAAATGCGGAACCTGCGACTCCAACACCCGATCTGCATGAGTTTAATGTCTAGGACCATGGAAGCGTTTCGAGCTTCCAAAGCTATCTCCAGCTGGAAAAGGCAATTCAGTATGAATCACCGCCAGTTGTACTGAAACATTGGGAAGTGACACTTGAGCACGCTCTTGGTCAATTTGGCCACGAAAAAACATCAGCGCGACCAGCTCAATGGATGTCTTTCTTCGCTGATACAATGGGCTCAAAAAGGGGAGGCCCAGAAATCAGCGGCGAAGGCCCGAGAAGCGCAGGTGGGATATGCCACGTTCCGGAACGGTCACCGCAACGGTTAACTGTTCCTTGGTGCGAGGATGGCATCTACAGATCCGCGCAAGATTGCGGAGGTGTGAGGGTCATGCCTTCAAGTGGCAAGAGGAAAGAAGTGGATGTTTTTTTTCGTTGCAGCAGAGTAGTCTGAGAAGAATCCTGTAAAGAACTTGCAAAAATGATGGAGCTTGAACCCAAGAGAGACACCCACCGCTAGGTTAGGGATGTCCACCGACTGGAGAGAATCGGTGCTGGACCTCAAGCGGATCTGGGTAGAAACCACAGAGGAACACCTCATAGCAGCCACGCTGAGGCCCTCCTAAGAATCCGGTTGAGCCAACTAGATGAAACTAGATGAAACTAGATGAAACTAGATGAAACTATATAGATGAAACTAGATGAAAGTAGATGAAACTAGGAGTTCATGCCTTCAGTCAAGAACTGGTGCCAGTTTCTGGCATGAACTAAGACATGCTTCTTTCCTCTTGGCACCAACACCTTCAAGGTTTCAGCAAAGTCAAGGCAGTAGAATTGAGGAGACCATGCAAGTTCACCAGTGTTTCTGGGTTTTTCATGTTTTTCTTGCGTCCAGAAGTCACGGCAGTTGATAGGTCCTGATAGGTACCATAGCCTGTGATGATTGGACAAGATTCAAATCCCATGGTCCATCATCTTAATGGCCATAGATTTTGGGGTAATCCGCCAGTTTCAAAGACACCCACAATATCCCACAATAACAGTGGTGACTAATATGTACAGAGCTCCCATATCCCACATAAATCCCCATAAAAGGCTTGGTTTAATCATGTTTAATCCAGTTGAAACGCCGTTCTTCTCGTTGAATGCTGAGTTTGCCATGCCCAGGTGCCCACTCACATATCCGTGGCCTGGGACTGGACGATGCCCTGGATGCACGAATGGTGTCACAGGCGCACGAAACACTTCTGAAACTTGGAGAACATCGTGATTTTTCATGGACATTTCATGGGGGTTTCATGGGGATACAATGGGTTATACAACATATGGTAACCATATTTAGAGGATGTTGGGGTTGAACATGCGGCATACTCCCCAAATATCAGAATTCTTCTAGGGAAAATGAAGATTGATCAAAATTTGGGGTACACGATTTCTTCAGACCCAATTGGAGGGACCCTGCAAGTTTTGATCATGCATGTCTTTATTCCCACACATCCTTATTATTTCAACCATTTGCCGGTCAGTCTTGTCTAGTTTTTTTTCTCAAAAAATCAAAACTATAGACTACACCTTTGGAATTTTGGATCAGATTTTGACGTAAGCTACTTGGAATTTCCATGACACTTCCGTCCCTGTAATCAAAGATGGCCGTGGCAAATTCCTCATGGAGGTTTTTGTGCAGTTTTAATGGGACACATTCTATAAATCGGGGATCTTCCATTGCTACGTTTGGTTACTGATATTGGAACTTCTTGATCCCAACTGACCGGGGATTGGGGCCAGGGTATGGTCGGGCAGAACAGTGCTAGGCGCCGCTGGAAGTGGGTTGCTTCTGTGCTGGGTGATGTTTTGCTAATCCCTGGCAGGGGCGACATCTTATGGATTTCGCAATTTCAATTGATGTTTTTTTTTTTTAAACTAGCGGTTAATTCTCCTCGTAGCTGTTCTGGCTGCAATATCTGTGAACAAACAGCTGATTTGTTGTTCCTATGAATCACTCGATACACATGACGTTGTTGGTAGTCCCAGTATGTTGTTGGCGTAGGTTGGGGAGATCCTACGACCAGAAGTGATGTGTTTTTTTCAAAGCACTCGTCTCTAAGTTTCTGAGAAGAGAAGCCAGGCGTGCGGCTGGAGTGATTTTGTCCATGATTCAGGACCTGTGTGACCTGGGAGAAAGGGATGCACCATGAAGGGTGGCCTGTGGTGTTTGATATTGGCCCTGCAGATAGGAACTTCCCCTGCAGGTTCTGTCACATTGGCCTTATGCTAGGGTTGCATAAGGCATCCAGTGCTCTGGACGAACATCTTCAAGATTCTGAAGGGATTCAGGTACTTCTCTTGCAAGCAGCTAATTCCATCTGTCTGAATGTGACTTGAAGGAAGAAAAGATTGCAGGCAGAGCAGTACTCATTGCTGGCCAGCCGGGAACTGGCAAGACTGCCATGCGCTCAGTGGGAAGTTGTGCGGCTTCGAACGATCCAAGAATCCACAAAAAATGGATCAAACAACCCCAAGGGACACTGCAAGTTCTCAAACAGCCTTTTCTTGACCCTCATAGGTCTGCACCGTCTAAGGCCATTGCAATGGGCATGGCCAAGGCCGAAATCCTTTGACGAATGCTCTTGCTTCTCTGCTCTCAAGATTTTTTTTGCCTGCCTAATTTGAATGAAGCATATGGAATTTGGGTGGGACAACCGTGGATTGCGGCGCTTGCGGTAAAAACCCTCAAGTTGCAGCAGCCATGACAGGCCTTGGGTGATGATACGCCCCCAGCTGAGACTGTTAACTCTGGACTAGGAAGACTGGAAGCTCGAAATCATGCATATAGTGATGGTTAGGGGATAACGGGATAACCATCCCCAAATGGCCGAACTTTTCAGGTTAGTGAATTACTTCAATTATTTTTAATTTATCCAGATTGATGGAGCCTCTGAAGTATTGCCAACCAGAGGCTTCAAGACAAAACCCTGGAGGGTCAGAAGAGGATGCTTTATGATGCTTTCAACCTGAACCGGAACCCATCTGGGGCAAAGGTCTCGCTATTTTCATGAAAGTTTGGGCAGGTTGGGTTACTGAGGCCATTCACAATGCTGGCTGGCTCTGAGATTTTCTCCCTGGAAATGTCCAAGACGGAGGCACTCACACAGGCGCAGGGTGCACTGCGTTAGAGAGCTTTGGCATGAGACTTGTGGTTGAACTAGTTGGGCAGTGTCATTGTGACATGTCCAGACATTGCTGGTACCAAGTGAAAACATCAGTCTGAGGAGCCGGGTGGATTGAGGGATGGCCGAACTTAAGTAGAGAAGGCCTCAACTTGCAAATCTTGACCTGTGGCAACCCTGGCCAACCAGCACAGTGGCATGCAAAAAGCAGTGCAGTGCTTGTTTTTCAGAACTCGCCCGGAAGGGTGGACTGCATGAATATCCAGGGTCGCTTCACTTCTCTTGCAGACTTTGTGTGACTTTTTGCGAATGTCAGGCTTTCCGCAGATCAATTGGAGTCCGAATACGAGAAGAAGCCGAGATCATTGAGGGAGAGGCGGGTTTTGAGGGTTCAATCCCCAGCCCTGAGGCACAGTTTGTGACCTTCTACCATCCGAGAGGGGTGAGGGCAGGGTTTAGATGATTTTTGGTGATTCCAGTTTAGTGAAGTGTATCCCATTCTATCTCATTCTATCCACCCCAACACGTTCCACAATACCTGGTGCCCCGCGTCATGGAAAGACCGTGATGACCGCGGCCCCGTCATGTCCAGGTTGTCGAGATCGAGATTGAGCGCCCGGCGAACGGCCAGGCGGCGACGTTCGGTGCGGGAGCCAAAAAGCAAAGCATTAGATTTCATGGCGATGGACGATGGATGTTGCTATGGCTATGGCTATTGGCTATTGCAGTTATATATTCTAGTCCATCCCAGTGATAATATACAAGGGGTCTGATTGCATCTGATTGCCAGTTTTTTTTGCCTGAAGGTGAGGGCAAATGAGAGCATTGCGACGGGGGATACATTTGCCATTTCACATCATTGTACTACATCGTTGCGGTTGACGAGTTGTTTCGAATCATTTCGTATCGACCGTTTGACCTTTTCACAGCATATGTGGCATGGCGGCCTGAACGTACGTATTACAACCCCGGGAGGCTTTTGGGGTTAAGCGGTGCCAGAGACATGAGGCAAGATGACTCTGAAGACCACTGAGATGGAGACGATGTATGACTTGGGGCCGCTTGGATGCGATGACGTCGCACAAACTGATGGAACAAGACATAACGATGGTATCACAACGAGTTCAAATTCAGGCAGTTGTCTTTGAAGTCAGCCCTGTCCATGTAAGGAGTCTGCAGCAGTGATGCAAATCCCCGGACCCAAAGAAACTACCAACTTGGGATATCTTGGGATTAGATTTCTCCCCCCCAAAAAATCAAAAAAATAGTTTTACTTAGTTTACTTTCTGGATCAATGCTTGTGGCAGGCAAAAGATGATTGAAACCATCCAGAAGGAACAGATCCAGGCCTCCAAGGGGGACGGCTTTCGAGCCCTTCAGTTACTAGTAATGTCGTTGTGCCAAAGGAGCCAGCGTACACCTCGCTAGGCTGGTGACATCATCACAATCGACAAGTCCTCTGGCAAGATCTCGCTGTTGGGCCGATCTTTTGCAAGGCGGGTCTTCTTCCACTTGCTGTTCTCATGACCTTGGCAACTTCTCCAATTTCCCCAAGTCCAAGGGGCAGTTTGAAATCTGCTTTTTGGATCTTTTTGGATCTTTTTGGCTTTGCTGTGGCCAGGTCCAGAGATTATGATGCTATGGGTCCTCAGACACGCTTCGTTCAGTGCCCTGAGGGTGAGCTACAGAAACGCAAGGAGGCCGCCTTTTGCTCGTGGCATCTCGTGGCCAGTCGTCTCAGCTCCTAACATCTACCCTCTGGTAAACTAACATAGCTATGGAAAATCACCATTTTTAATGGGAAAATCCACTATAAATGGTCATTTTCAATAGCTATGTTAGTTTACCAGAGGGTAGCATCCTTGCCATAGGTGGTGCACACCGTGAATTTGCACGAGATTGATGTGATCAACAGCTCCAGCCTCGATAGATGTTGACAGCCTCGGATGTCAGTCAGCAGTGCTGTTTTTTGAGGTCGGCAGCAGGGCTTCCTGGCACTCTTTGCTGGTGACACGGGTGAGATCAAACACGAGGCCATGGCGACCACGGTGAAACGAAGCAGCCATGTTCAGTCTGAGATTTTTGGTTCTGTTGGATTCTTTTGGTCCATTCTGATCCATTGGGAATAGTGAACTTAGATGAAATTAGTGCATCATTTTTTGTGGTTTCCATGGTTGGCTGACAAGACCTGTACTCAATGACTTACGGTGGCCACAGCCAGGTCCGAGAACAGATTGACGCCAAAGTGGCAGAGTGGCGCGAGGAGGGCAAGGCGGCCTTAACTTGTCACTCTTCATCACTGGGGTCGCAAATGTGGAACCCCCAAAACGAATGTGGTGTATCACCATGGTCCCCATTGTTCAATGACAGTTAAGGTCAAGGTCAAGGTGTATTAATTTGGTATAATTATGCACAACTGTATATACACACTCCATTTCTGGACACAGCCAACAATCATTAAATTGCTGAGTCTTTCAATATCCCATGAATTTCCATCATTTTTAAGCGTTTGCCCAGCTTTTTGTGGGGCACGATATCAGAGGCTGATATCGTGCCTGGTGTACTCTTCATTGATGAAGTTTGGAAGCCCAGAGCCAGTCAGATGGATTGGAAACTCCAGGGATTGCCGAGACATCCGAGACTTGGGGCTTTCCATAGTCATGGGGGTACCCAATAGCTGGATGATAAATATTGATAAATGGGGTACCCCAATGGTCCTATTTTAGGACACCCCCAATTCAGTCAGGAGACCACAGCTGCTATGACTTATTTAGTGGCGATGTTGGGCCTCTGTTGGACCTATGTCAGACCTGTATCTGGCACGATTTATGTGACTTTTCTGAAAAGCATGGGAATCTAGAGCAAAAATGCCACTCACCAGTAAATTGCAATAGCTTCCGATCCATGTGTGCGGGTGGAATTATGTTCATTCATTTCCAACATTGGACATGGTTCGATGTCCTGCAAACTGCTTTTTTGAATCAGCATGATGCCACTGCTTTCGTAGGTGGTATGAGATCTTTCACAGGTCGCGGGAATCCCGGGAATCGGGGCTCCTTAAATCCGAGGTTCACATGTTGGACATTGAGTGCTTCTCCTTTCTGAACAGAGCACTGGAGGCACCGTTGAGGATTCCTTTGGAAACTCCTTTTTGTGCTGCTGCTGCTGGCAGAATTCCATGGGATGATGCAAAACTGGGTGGAGACGTCTTCGCTACATGATCTCAGCTTTTCAGCTCAAAGTCACATATGTGATGTGGGTTGGTGATATGCATTGTGGAAAGCTCTTTGCAGGCATGTGTTCCTGAGCAACAATTGCAGGACATTTCTTGCTCATTAGGGATCTAAAGCCTAGACTTTGAGAACGGTTTGGCGGAAGTGAGATGATGTGTTGAACATCTCTCATTCCAAGTGGGTAGACATAGCGTGGCCATGCCACTCTTTGGAAGCAAGAAGAAAGTGGACTCCAAGTCCGTGCCTGGTTCCCAGTCTCCATTGATGTTCGCACAAAAGACTTGCCGGAAAAAGGCAATAGGACAGCAAGACTTGCACTTTTGGTTCCAGAAAAAGGATATGCCACGTTCTGAGCTTGTCTGAAGATAGGTACCGCGAAATTTGATGAAATTTGATGGTATATCATCAATTTTCTTATTGAATTGAAGTAGCACATTTTCAGACAAACCCAAAATCACATTGTTCGTTTTTTTGTTGTATATATATAATTATATAATAATACTTATTAATAATAATAATAATACTTATTAATAATAATAATAATAATAGTGATAATAATGATAATATATAATAAAAACAACAACAATAAAAATAATAACAAAAATAATGATAAATAGTAAGAATACTAATACTAATACGAATACTACTACTAAGAAGAATAATGAAATCATATATATATATATATAACTTTACACTTTAAACCATTTTTCCCGAGAGCGTCTGAGCGCAGGGTTCTTCCAATAGTGGGGGTCTGTATCTCATCTTCTCATCTTCACATCTGCTCACTTCACATCTTCTCATCTTCACATCTTCTCATCTTCACATCTTCTCACTTCACATCTTCTCATCTTCACATCTTCTCATCTTCACATCTTCTCATCTTCACATCTTCTGATCTTCACATCTTCTCATCTTCACATCTTCTCATCTTCACATCTTCTCATCTTCACATCTGCTCATCTTCACATCTTCACATCTTCACATCTGCTCCTCTTCACATCTTCTCATCCTCACATCTTCACATCTTCACATCCTCACATCTTCACATCTTCTCCTCTTGCCCTCTTGCCCTCTCCTTCTTTTCTAGTTCTCTTCTGAAGGCGGGGGCAGGGGCAGTGCCAACGAGACAGCACGAAACGCAGCCCTTTCGCACGAAACGAGGTTCGATCGTCAAAAACTGAAGTAAAATTGCGATTTCAACTTGTCCCGCGCAACCCTTTCGCACGAAACGAGGTTCGATCGTCAAAAACTGAGGTAAAATTGCGATTTGCAAGTCGTCCCGCGCAACCCTTTCGCACGAAACGAGGTTCGATCGCCAAAAACTGAAGTAAAAGTGCGAGTTCAAGTCGTCCCGCGCAACCCTTTCGCACGAGATGAGGTTCGATCGTCACAAACTGCGGTAAAATTGCGATTTCTGGATTCCCGTTGCAACCCTTTCACACGAAATGAGGGTCGATCGCCAAAAACTGAGATAAAATTGCGATTTCCGGGTTCCCTTTGCAACCCTTTTGCACGAAATGAGGGTCGATCGCCAACAACTGAGGTAAAATTGCGATTTTTTCTGTGTGTACAAAGCTTCTGTGTGTAAAAGCATCTGTGTGTAAAAGCCTCTGTGACGTAAAAGCGTCTCTGTGTAAAAGCGTCTGTGTGTAAAAGCGTCTGTGTGTAAAAGCGTCTGTGTGTAAAAGCGTCTGTGTGTAAAAGTGTCTGTGTGTAAAAGCGTCTGTGTAAAAGCATCTGTGTAAGCGTCTGTGTAAAAGCGTCTGCTTAAAAGCTTCTGTGTGCTCTGTGTAAAAGCGTCTGTGTGTAAAAGCGTCTGTGTGTAAAAGCGTCTGTGTGTAAAAAGTGTCTGTGTGTAAAAGCGTCTGTGTAAAAGCATCTGTGCAAGCGTCTGTGTAAAAGCGTCTGCTTAAAAGCTTCTGTGTGCTCTGTGTAAAAGCGTCTGTGTGTAAAAGCGTCTGCGTGTAAAAGCGTCTATGTGTAAAAGCGTCTGTGTGTAAAAGCTTCTGTGTGCAAAAGCTTCTGTGTGTAAAAGCTTTTGTGTGTAAAAGCTTCTGTGTGTAAAAGCTTCTGTGTGTAAAACCTTTTGTGTGTAAAACTGTCTGTGTGTAATAGCGCCTGTGTGTAAAAGTGTCTGTGTGTAAAAGTGCCTGTGTGTAAAAGCGTCTGTGTGTAAAAACTTTTGTGTGTAAAAGCTTCTGTGTGTAAGAGCTTCTGTGTGTAAAAGCTTTTGTGTGTAAAAGCTTCTCTGTGTAAAAGCTTCTGTGTGTAAAAGCTTCCGTGTGTAAAAATGTCTGTGCGCAAAAGCTTCCGTATGTAAAAGTGCCTGTGTCTAAAAGCATCTGTGTGTAAAAGCGTCTCTCTGTAAAAAGTTCTGTGTGTGAAAAGCTATACAAAAGATACGATGCAAACTACTGTCTTGTACTTG
>Ga0126342_10009389_pt1 | contig 17533 bp, 17 predicted proteins | sample Cyp1metagenome_FD_92528 | JGI IMG/M metagenome (GOLD analysis project Ga0126342, IMG submission 92528) | Coral microbial communities from Lord Howe Island, Old Settlement Bay, Australia - Cyphastrea 1 metagenome | ecosystem: Host-associated > Invertebrates > Cnidaria > Coral ... | reverse complement strand
GGTCTAGTAGAGGTATGCCTTAGCTATGAGTCCATCATACCCAAAGTAGATATCCCCGATATGTACAGCTGTAGCACTACCTATGTAGAAGCGTTACATAGGTAGAGTAGCCTTAGGTAGAGTAAGGTGTAGCCCCCAATTCTAACAACCACCTGAGTTGGGGTTTAGGTTATACGCTAACGACCCTATGGCTCAAGCGCCTACCAGAAAAGGCGTTTGTTTGTTGTTTTGTATGCAGGGTTTGGCGGATTGGTACCCCACCTTTTGGGTTTCTGGTTCGACCCCCTGTTTGTCTTGATCATGTTTGATTTTGTTTGATCACAATTGAGAAGTGTTCAGAACCCTCTGGCATTCCAAAATGGGTTGTGACAATCCCCGATATATTGGGTAGTGCAACCCCCGAACTCAGCCTAAACCAACAGAGGTTTGAACACTGCTCAATTGGGTTATCCATCTCATCAATTGGATATGTTCTGTTAAGTTCTCATACCAAATCTCACCTATTAAATCCCCATTCCTCACTATATTATCCCATCTTCAATCCCCGAACGCATATTAATATCCCGCTATGAATCCGTTAAACTATGTCCCATTATATTCCCACGATTCCCAGCATGTATACATATATACACACACATATATATATATATATATATACACATATCCCACCATTAATCCATTAAACTATATCCCATGTTCAATCCAACAATAGGAATATCATGGGATTGTAAATGGGATCTTCCGGGAATTATATGTCCCATTAATTATCCCAATATCTGGGTAAATCATGGTCAATAAGAGAAATCATCCCCAAATGGGCTTAAATCAGGTTAGTGAAATATTATAATTTACCCAGCCATATCCAGCATGGCCCCATATCTCTAAAACCCGGTCTGAGATGTTACCCACCTGCAAGTGACAAGCTGCACCAGGGCCAGTCGAAGACCAACGATGGACTGGGCATGACTGTGGCGGCTATAGATGGACTCCTAAACATCCCAATCATTGCTGGTTGGTGGTTTGGAACAGTTTTACCCCTCCATATATTGGGAAGAATCTTCCCAACTGACTCCAACTGACTAATATTTTTCAGAGGGGTAGGTATACCACCAACCAGATTGAGTTGTTTGCTATAGACGGAAAATGACCATCCACATTTTTTGCGGACAACCAAAGATTGACTATGTAAATGGCAATTTAAATGGAAAAACATGATTATTTAACCAATGGAATTGGGGGTTACCCTAGTTTTTGGCAAACCCAAAATGGATTGACATCCTTTGAGTAAACCTTGGGGAACGAGGTGCTAATGGATCAATTTATAGCTATAGATGCGGATTTTCAAGCTTTTCTAGGGCAACAAAGAGATGTTGCTGAAGAAGTAGGTTGGATATCTCAGTTAAGCCATGGATTTTGGGAGACGATGCTCATTCTCCGGGGTTGTGGAAGTTTTCAGGGGATTCATCAGCTGAAAATGGCTTGGGAATTCCGGCTGGCACAAAGTCATGGTTTCATGTCCTTCAATGGTGAGGTTTGGAGGGTTAGATAAGGAAACCCAATGACTTGACTCAGGCCCATGTGTCTCAAGAGTTTACCCTTTCTGTTCATCTGGTCCCCATGCGAGCCTCATGGCGGTCTGCCGGATGGATTCTTGCGACTGGTCTTTCCGTGCGCTTTAGCGCAGACGCCCCACACCCATATGTGCGTGCTCAGGTATGGCCAATTCACCACGGTCTTTTGACCATCCTCAGCAGTCTCAGCAGTCTCAGCAGTCTCATCTCCAACAAGTCCTTCAAAAAATGAGGAAAACAACCCAATGTGTCCAATGCGTTGCTTTGGCATCACTGCCTCTGAAAATAAAACACCTTCCACGTCGCCTTCGCAGAAAGTCATGGATTCCAGATGTGCATTTTCGGAGGTTTTGCTTTTGGACCGTCAGGATGGGTGGGCTCAGATCAAGAGTGATGAGGGACCCAATTTTTGGACCCCCATTGTGGATGAGCAGGGACACGACTTGCTTGCACAAGTGTTGCCGGAACAAGACCCATATGGCAGGCTTGGGGAACGTGTTTGGCAGTACCAACGTGTACATGATGCTATTGAGATATGCATGAAGCTGATCAGTTTTGGGCCAAAGACAACCACTCTGTTTATCCCAAATTTACCCCTGGATTTGCTGCAGCAGTTGGAATTAGCTGGTTGTGACACGCACTCTGCATTTGTGAAGGTCCATCGCGACAATCTCCGGTCATTTCGAATTTTGGACATCTTACAGCAACGCATGGTAACAGCTTGCAAACAACTGAGAGCAGTGGAAATCGCCCCCGGTTTCCAAAGCTCATAGCTCCCGGCCATTTCCCTGGCAAATATGGAATTACGGGAAAACGATTGGAACAACTGGTATGGGCGATGGGTACAGGACCAAGTACGGCCAAGACTGCAGATGTCGTAGAGCTCCTTTCCAAGCACATGTTCCCATCGTTTCTTTGCCGCCATAGCGGCTCTGCAAATATCGGCACAAACCTACTGGACTCGGATGTGGATTTGTCCATATGCCAACCAGAGACCCTCATGCTGTAACTTTTGTTCGTGAACGCTTTCTGAGTGTACAAAATCAAGGTGAAAAGTCTCTTCTGACAGGCTTCAGCGTCATCAGTAAGCCATTCTGCGTGACACTTCAAGGTTATGGTCAAGAGATTGATGTTGTCCCCGTATTTCTATCTGCAGAGGATTACCTCGAACAGTTTGATCCTATCTCTAGAAAATGGCAGCGGTATCGTGGCAAAGAACACACCAAACAGTTCATGGCGATGGAACGGCTTGACCGATTGCCTGATTTGGTTCGACTTGCCAAGGCTTGGAACAAAAGGCTCAAGGTGCATCGTGAGGGGAACAAACCTCTGTTGCCAGGTCTGTTGATTCAATTGTGCTTAACTCAGATGAAGTTGCCCAAGCCAGTCTCTGAATGCACATTGCCTGAGCAACTGTTGTTTGCTTTCTCTCATTTGCATTTCATTTGCGAGATGAATGGAAGAACCCCCCGCCTGAGGAGCAGGAGACTCATGCTCGGCTGTTGGCGAAGTTGGATGGCTTGAAGGAGCACGTTGATCAAGCTCTTGATGTCGCTTGCCAGCAGCTCACACGTGTTGTGCACTTGGAGAAGCTTGAGTGGCAGCAACTGTCATTATCGCAGCAACGCTCTGAAGCAGCTGCAGCGGCTGAAGGGTTGAAGCGGCTTCGAAACATCTTCAGGGCGCGCTTCGATGAGAATCTCTCGTTTGAAGCCAAGGAGTATGCAGATGAAGCGAACGCAATCCTGAATGACCTCTTTGGAAATCTAGACCATTACTTGCAGTACGACCCTTCATTGGAACAAGAAAAGCTGAAGCAGTTGGGCGGGAGGCTGTGTGGCGAGCCAGGACCCTTGTTAACCACACAGTGGATCATCAATGGTAGCATCTCCTCACCGAACGAATGCTACCTGGTCCAGGGTTCATTTTCTGATTGGTTGTTGTACCATGTTGTACCTTCATTATCTCAAATATATGGTGCAAAGGGTGTGCATAAATGGCTAGCCAAGGCCCAATGATTGGCTTCCCCTGCAATGAACATTACTCGACTGCAAACAGGAAAAATCGAGACATCATGTAGATCTTTAAAATGTTAACCCTTAGATGGCCAGACAAGACCTTTGACGAGCAGCAGATCCCACTATATCCCCATGTTTATCTTTTTTATAGTCAACTTACTGGTGCTTAGCAGGGAATGAGGGAATGATCCATAATCACTAGTGATATAATTGATATAATCATCCCATTCCCCCATTCCCATCCATTCCCTACTAAGCACCAGTAAGTCAAACCCGGGTTGATGGTTGGCCATACTTAAACCCCATAAAATTGTTGACCGTGACCGGGAACTTCCAATTTTGGCCGGATGAGGCGTATAGATCCCATATTATTCGTCCATACGTTCTTTGTATATTCCATTAATAGTCCATTGCTGGTCGGTGGTTTGGACTATTTGGATTATTTTTCCATATATTGGGAATAATCATCCCAACTGACTTTCATATTTTTCAGAGGGGTTGAAACCACCAACCAGATTAACATTCCATGAAGATCCCGTTATCATCCCATTAATCTTCCCTTTTCTAACATGGATGTCCACCATGGAACCAGGACTCTTTCCACAACTTAGCGACAGCTTGCCATCCATCGATGATGTGTTGCCCTCGCTGTGATCCGACAAAAAGGAGTGATGCGCCCAGCACCCCGAGTTACCCTCTGGTAAACTAACATTACTATGGAAAATCACCATCTTTAATAGAAAAATCAACTATAAATTACTATTTTCACTAGCTATGTTAAATTACCAGAGGGTATGGCCATGGAAATTCGTTCACTCAAATGGTGGTTTTACATGTTTTGACCGGGGTAATGGGGGGGACTATGGGATATGATATGGATACATAGAAATCTGGTACATCCAGTTTTAAGTATCAAAAAAGAAATCATGTGGGGTGTGGTTTTGTCTGAAAATGGGTTGTTCACCATGTTGTCAAACAATCCATGACATCCCATGAATCATAATCAGAAATCATAAATTGTTTTAAGCGCATGTGTAATATAAAATGTGTACGCCGTATACAACTTTGGGAAGTTCCATATATTGAACTGGGTGTTTAGGTGGCGTGAGTACCTTCGGCAGCGTGTTTGGGGAATGATTTTAGGAGTCAAGTACCCTCTAAGAAAACATGTGGATCCATGGTAAGGATCTTAGCTAGAATCGTTAGAAATATAGGGAAAACATATGAGGACTAAACAAACAAAAGATGGAGATACAAAAGAATCTGGATTGCCTATGACATAGCTATGGAAAATGGCGCATTTATAGATGGTTTGCTTGTTAAACATTGTGATTTTCATGGCTATGTTAAATTACCACAGGGTAAGTTGGTTGATAACTTCAATGACTGTCGGATTTATCATGGATATGTCTACAGTTGAATGGGTTTATAAGCCAACAAACATAAGTGGACTCTCTCTGTGTACTGTCATTCCATTCAAATCAAAGTAAAACCCTATTGAGATCCCAATTCTTCGTGGTAGAATCACCCCATATTCAAGCTGATCTTTTACATGACAAGACCCCTCCGGGGGAGGGCATCTCATTGTCTCCCGACGGTGACTGCCATGTCCTTAAAGACACCCCGAATCACCCCATATTTGCCCCTGAAATCCCAATTTCCGGGCAGGCATCAACAGCACCAATGCCGTCATCTTCCGGAACAAGTTGACCAGTCACTTGTCATGTTTTGGAACCGCCATGGATCTGAAATCATCCATAAAATGTGGAGGTATACCATCCCCAATAGAGGTTTACGAAATGGGGCATACCCCTATGACTGAGAGGATGGATTTCTTTACTGGTTGGTTAATGGGATGGTTTATGATTGGGTTTACCACATTATCACCCAGCAACAAAAGAAGGGGTACACGTATCCTTTGGCCCAGTGGCACTGACACATCGGCTGGGTATGGCTGGGTAAATTCCCCATTCCGGCTACTCGGTAAATCCAAGATTAGATCCCCTTTCTTGGTGGTATCATACCTGATATGTTCCCCTAACTCCCAGCCCCATGGAACAAACACCGAGTACCAATCGACGCGTGATCTTTGGGGGAGTGAAGTTTGACCGGCTGTACTGGTATGTCTCAGACTTACCCTCTGGTAATTTAACATAGCTATTGAAAATGGCCAGTTATAGTGGATTTTCCCATTGAAAATGGTGATTTTCCATAGTTATGTTAGTTTACCAGAGGGTACCTCAACTTGATGGTTTCAAAACATCGCTGAGGTTGCTGTCACTGTAACCACAGTTTAGGCACTATCTGGCCACAATTTCTGATGGCGGCATAGCCTCTAGAACGCCAAAGATTTACATAGCAGCATAGCATGACAATCCCATCCCCCGGTGCCCTCTAATTTCACTCCCACTCAAAGGTCTCAAAGATCTGTCAACCCTTTACTGTAGTAAAACATGGTTTCTGGTGAATGTTTCATATGCACAGGGCAAGGGATATCAAGGGATTATAGGGACCGGCTTTTCACTGGAGTGGAGCCATTTGAGCTCACTGTGGCCATGATATTCTCTGTGCAGGTTGGGCTCTCAGGAAACTTGGGATATATCCCTCATAATTGAGGCTATACAACCATTTGTTAGTGGAACTGCATCCCCCAGCAAGCTGTTAGATGAGCAGTCACCATGGAATGGAAAGGCAATTCAAAGAATTTAATTGCCGATTCTATCATCTATTGGCCTCTACAAATATTATTGTAGATCTTCCAATCCAATCAGGCTTCCCCTGAGAGTGAACTTCGGATTGTGATGTTTTGTCCCCTCGTTGGACAGAATATGTTTATATGATGTTAATTGCTATTCTGAAACATCCAAAACACATCGCAAGCTCAATCTTGCTGTCATAAATCCAGAGGCAGCATCACTGGGACTCCAAGTCTCACCTGCAAAAAGTCCATTACCCGGAGCCATGGAGGTGTGCTTCCTCGCCTCGGGGGAACTCCTGGCAGTTCTGGATGTGGCTGAATTCGAAGGTCAACCAGGCAAGGCTTTGAAGCAATCCTTGGCATCTGAGGTTGGCGTTACCAGATTTCGCCTACGAATCTTCATGGATGGTACCGAGATTCAGGATCATGAGCTGTTGACCCCGGTTCCAGTGAAGATACAGCTGGTGGTCTTAGAATTTTGGCCAGTGGATATGGAGGAGACAAGCCAGATAAATTTTGCAGCTGCGACCAACAACTGCGCGGCGCTTGAAGAGTTGCTTCAGCATCCTGCAGATCCCTCCATGACGGATGCCGAGGGCAGAACAGCATTGCACCACGCAGCCAGGAACGGATGGGTGAAACCTGCGCGGCTGTTGCTTGAGGCCGGTGCTGCAAAAGATGCACCAAACACAGATGGACAGACGCCGTTGCATCTTGCAGCTTGGCACGGCCGTCTCCATTTTGTGCGCTATCTGCTTGGGGCTGGTGCCCACAGAGATCAAGCTGACTATGTTGGGCGGACACCTTTGCATCATGCAGCCTGGCGTGGACATCTTGAGATGGCACGCATTCTGGTTGAGGCCGGCGCGAAGACAAATCAAGCTGACAGTCTTGGACAGATACCCTTCCACTTGGCAGCTGTACGCGGTCATTTAGGTCTCGTCATATTTCTCATTCAGGGAGGTTCTGACATAAATCTTGCTGGGAAGGAGGGGAAAACCGCTTTGCATTTTGCTGCTGAGAAGTGCCATTTGAGTGTTGCCCAATTCCTGATCGAGGCAGGTTCTGACAAAGATCAGGCTGAGCAAACAGGGAATGCCCCTTTGCATTTTGCGGCTGGGAAGGGCCACTCGGATGTCATTTGCCTGCTAGTTCAGGCTGGGGCTGACAAAAATTTGGCTGGCAATAAAGGAAAGACCCCTTTGCACTACGCAGTGGGCAAGAGCCATTTAAATGCGGTTCGCATGCTGGTTGAAGCCGGCGCTGACAAAGATCTTGCTGACACGAAAGGACAATCTCCGCTGCACTATGCAGCTGGCAAGGGCCATGTCGATGTTGTCCAGTGGCTGGTTGATGCTGGCGCCAACCAAAATTTGTCTGACAATGATGGGATGACAGCTTTCCATTTTGCAGCTGCGGCGGGCCATTTGGATATAGTGCGCCTGCTTGTTGAGGCGGGCGCTGACAAAGATCTTGCTGACCAAAAAGGAAAAACTCCTTTGCAACATGCAGCTGGAAAGGGCCATATTGATGTTGTCCGCCTTCTGGTTGAGGTCGGTGCAGACAAAGATCTTGCTGATAAGAAAGGACAGTCTCCTTTGCATTGTACAGCCGCAAAGGGCCATGTCGATGTTTTCCAATTGCTTGTGGATGCTGGCGCCAACCGAAATTTGTCTGACAATGATGGGATGACAGCTTTGAATTTTGCAGCTGCGGCGGGCCATGTGGAAATCGTTCGCCTGCTGGTTGAGTTCGGCGTTGACAAAGATCTTGCTGACCAAAAAGGAAAAACTCCTTTGCAAAATGCAGCTGGAAAGGGCCATATTGATGTTGTCCGCCTGCTTGTTGAGGTGGGTGCTGACAAAGACCTGGCCGACAAGAAAGGAAAAGCCCCTTTACATTGTGCAGCTGTAAAGGGCCATTTGGAGGTCGTTCGCTTTCTGGTGGAATCTTCCGCACGACGTTATCATTGCGTCTTTCGTGGTGTCAGTGCTTTGGAGTTGGCATCCAAGCACGGCCATGACGAAATTGTGCGCTTTCTCTCCTGAAAGAAAACGTGCTCTGGACACCAATGAATTGTTTCTGGACACTTTTCCCCATCGCTCACTTAATAATAATAATAATAATATATATATATATATATGTATATGTGTATGTATTTATATATATAGGGGTGTGGATCAAAATTGGCGTACAAACAAGCTTGATCAAAATTATTCGAAACTCGTCATGTGTTTCCTGTTTGGGGGACTTGCTTGGGTTGAACAAACGGGTATAACCATGACGAGATAACTTCCACAAGTTGGAATGTAAAAAATGCAACTGCGGCTGGTGCTTGTGTAAATCTTATCAGCGAGGGTTTTTTCATCGTCATCGTCAAAATGGTGTACATCATCCATAATTGTGCACAGCCATCGATATAATATCATCAAACCCATGGGATGTGCCATGTTGTTTTAATCATATTAGCCGTGTTTTACAATGTTTTCACCCATGGGATTTGCCATGTTTAAACCATATGAACAGATATTAATCATTCTTTAAAACCCTTGTTTAAAACCATATATTCAACATTCTTCATTAACCATATATTAACAATATATATATATATTTTGCCATGCATAAACCACATTTTTCTCCGGGGCAAAACAACCAGTTTCTTGCCTTTTCCGCATCCAAGGTGAGTTCCAAGATGTGGAGCTGCCGTCCACTTTGGCGCCTCGGATCATCGGTAACGGATCCGGGAAGCCGACGGAGTGATAAGTGGATTTTCGTTTACTAATGTGATTATTAATGGCTAATGTTGGTTAATAATGATATGTTTATGGTTAATGTTGGTTAGTAACCATGGTAATGATGTATGTAATGGTTTATAATGGTTAATGATGGTTAATAATGGTTAATAATGGTTAATGGTCAATTTAATCAAAATCTGTATTTGGTTAATAATGGTGAATGGCGATTTACCCTCTGGTTATGACTAACATAGCCATGGTATAGATGGCCCTAATCGAAATAGATGGTTTACCTATTGAAAATGGTGATTTTCCATGGCGAACTGTTAAATAGCCAGATGGTAATGAGGATATGAATGGTGATTTAATAGGGATACAACCAACAACCATGGGGATATTTATGAATGATATTTATGAATGATGTTTACCATCATATTTGCTGGAAATAGGGATATTAATGGTGATTTAATGGGGATATGAATGGTGATTCAATGGTGATTAACCCTCTGGTAATGGAATATTAATGGCTAGTTAATGCATGGTCTGCTATTTTGTATGTTTTGGAGAAAAATCAAAGTCAGTGTTTTGTGTGTGCTTTCATCAACAAATCATTCAAACACATATTCTTTACAGATGCATGTTTACCCAAAACTCATGGCTAATGTTGGTTGGTAACTATGTTATTTTCATGGGTTAATGTTGGTTAGATGTTGGTCAGTAATGGCTAATAATGATATGTTCATGGGTTAATGTTGGTTAGTGATGGCCTATAATAATGATGTGTTCATGGTTAATGTTGGTTAGTAACTATGTTATGTTCATGGGTTAATGTTGGTTTGATGTTGGTTTGTAATGGCTAATAATGCTATGGTCATGGCTAATGTTGGCTAGTAACTAGGGTTAATGTTTTAGTTAATGGCTAATGTTAACGTTACATAAGTTTTGTTTTAATGGTTAATGTGTGTGTGTTATGAATGTTATTCCTGTTTACTAATGTGATTCTTAATGGCTAATGTTGGTTAATAATGATATGTTTATGGTTAATGTTGGTTAGTAACTATGGTAATGATGTATGTAATGGTCAATAAATGGTTAATAAAGATTACCCTCTGGTAAACGTGTACATAACTATGGAAAATCACCACCTGAAAAATTGGTAAATCAACTATAAATGAGTCATTTTCAATAGCTTAGATTACCGGAGGGTAGTAATGGCTAATAATGGTTATGGTTTTTGGATGTTTTTGGGATGAACATGTCATATCATAGTATTTTTTGTAGTTGGTTGTATCATCGAAAATCCAATGGCGTATCATCATTTTCCCAATAAGATAGATTAAAATGCTATGTGGCTGATGATATACCTAAGATATTTTCAAAGACATCCAGGTTAACGTCATTAAGTTGGTTGTAGATCCGATCTGCTATCACCAGTGCGGCTAGGTAAATCCCCACTATTTGGGGGCATATTCCATTTTCAGGCAAACGCAAGAGAGCCATGAAAATTACCATTGTTGATTGGTTACGGTTATTACCAAGGATTATGCTACCTGGTTGAATGGAGATTATTATGACCCATAGCAGGGAAACCTATCAACCAACTAGTTATTGAGGATATAATTGATAAATGGTGGTTGGTTGATGATTGGTTCAGGGGTTATAGTATCCAACATATTTGGGATTATCAGAATCCATGAAGTGATAAATCCTATTAACCATGCAGTATTCATAAAGGACGACAGAGGATTTTGAAGAGTGCTGAAATGGTGGTGGCTGACCCAGTGACAACACGAACATCTCGTGATAGAAATCCCGAAAACCTGGAAATGATAGCAGAAACATAAATACAGTTCTATCTTTTTGGGTAGCCCTGAAAGTCCAAAAAAAACATATTTCAAATTATGTTCCTATAGTACTATTACTATAATATATATATATATATACACCCTAGGATTCCAACCACCTTTGGAACAAAGGGGTTTAGTAGAACCCCTTTTGTTATGCCCAAAATACTATTCTTGCGAGTGGTTAATTTTCTTGTGTGCTCAGCCTTTTTGCTTTGGTCGAGCAAATGCTATTTTTCAGACTGGTAGAGCCGAAGTGATTCACAGGGGAGCAAAGCAAAGATATTTTCAAGAATCCACTTGCTCTTTCACGGGCGGATACAGAGCGAATGTCGAAAAGTAAGAGTGAAAGCAGCAAAGACTTCAGAAAACATTGCGCGGCAGGCTAAATAGGGCTTTGTCGTCACGAATCTGATTTTGAACCATTGGGGCAAAAATTCAACTCTTCAATGAGCTCTTGGAGCTCCATGGAAATCACACGCAAAGCTTCCCAAAGGTTCTGTGTGGACATGGCAGTCAGAAAAGATCGACTTATAAAACGCCCCCACTGGAGTCCCCACAACTGGATCAGTACGACCGGCCTCCGTCGACTACCAGCGCCAATGATCAAACAATAAAGTGCAAACAAAGGGGGTTCTATACCCTCTGGTAAACTAAGATAACTATGGAAAATCACCATTTTCAGTGGGCAAATCCACTATAAATGACCATTTTCAATAGCCATGTTAGTTTACCAGAGGGTAACCACCTTTCTTTCAAAGGTCGTGGGCCCCAAGGGTACATATATATATATAATATCCCCTTGCATAATATACGCTGATGAATTATAACGGTCTCACTGCAGCGTCACTAGAACTGATGTTGAGTAATCAAGTGGAATTATCCACCAGTTTCTTTATCCAGAGATCGCTATAGTTTACAATGATAGTATTGGGGAGTGGGGAACAAAACCAACAAATCGAAGGTTGGATGGGTGCTCTGGAAATCATGACGATATCATCGGTATAATGTGTGTAAACGTTTTAGCCCATTTGTGGGGGATACCATTTGGTAAACTAACATAACTATGGAAAGTCACCATTTTTCATGGGTAAATCCACTATAATGGCCATGTTCAATAGCTATGTTAAATTACCAGAGGTTATACAATGGGTCTTCAGCTGGAAAATACCGTAATTTAATTTAATCGTTTGTAGGAATATGTGCCATCAATCATCCAGGAACGCTAGAATAAAATGATGGATACTAAGGAATGATTAGAAACATGTGATATTTTATGGCTTTATAATAGCACATGTCACTAGAATAACATATTAGTGGTATCATATTAGTCTATCACCACAAAACATGTCATACACACCCATCAATATGATCCTGCCTTTATACCCCCAAAAGTGGCGGTTTCTATTATGTCCACTTGATGTGCGGCCTAAGCTTAGCCATTTTGAGTTTGCCTTATAATTGTCTACCCCTATATTTTCCGATTAATCATAATGTCCCCTAGTATAACCACAATATAAGCCAGTTAGTTTATGGAATATCCTCAGTTCCATATAGGTTCCCCTCCATAAATTGCAATTTTGGGAAGGCACACCCATATGTGGATTTCTCCCTGGAAAGGTGTGATTCAATGGGATTGCAATACATGATATAGTTGGATGTTCATCAAATACTGGCACGATGTTTTACATGATAAATCATGAAAGAAATCATGACATCGTAATAAATCAATATTTCACATGATAAATCACCATATAATCAATAATCGATATGGTACCCTCTGGTTATTTCACATAGCCTTGGTATAGATGGCCCATTTATAGATGCTTTACCTATCAAAAAGTGGTGGATCTTTCCATGGCGAACTGTTAAATAACCAGATGGTATATAGATTTAATCTATAGTTAATGGGATTATCGTATATAAACTATATATATATATAGCTGGTAAACATTAACTATAAACATGTTCCAAACAAAAAATCCCATCCGATGCCCAGATCTTTGACTATCCCACCGTTCGGTCCTTGCCGGGAGATCTCAGAGAATGGCCGTGCCCATGGGACGCGGCGGATCCGCTGGAATCGGAAATGCGGTGATTGAATGGTGATTTAATGGGATTTAATGGTGATTAAATGGGATTGATGTGGATATAGTACTGATATACCCTCTGGTAAATTAACAGTTGGACCCTGAAAATCACCAATTTTTAGTGGAAACTAATCTTCCAACCCCGATGAATGGCAGGGTCTATATTTATTTACTGGAGGGTAGTTTAGGATGGGGCCCCCAGTCGATAGCCTCTGGTCAACGAACTAACATAACGAACTGGAAAATCCACCCGTTGTTCATGGGTAAATGATGGTAAATGAACTATTTCGACTGGGCAATTTCCAATGTCGCAAAGTGTTAGTCATTACCAGGCCGGGTAGCGTTTTCACCGTTGCCTGAAAAAAGTGGCTGAATTCACTCTGTTTTCATGGGGGCCCAGCCTGTATGTCAACCCAGGATTTTACAAAACCCCTCATAATGAAGAGGGCGTGGGTACCAATTTTACTAGGACCTGATCATCACATATTATCACCATTTGTTTTGGAAAATCACCCGATTAGTAGTCAGGGTTTATTCATCGGGGTTGACAGTAGGGATTTATCCATTGAACATGGTGGTTTAGGTTTAGTTACAAGCTGTAGAAACGCACACATCTTAGCAAGACCCCGATGCCTGGGATGATATCGGTCGTGAGTGAAAATTTGTCCAATCTGAAGCCCATTGAAATATCTCTGAATTAGTGTCTACTCCATAACTTATTCAATATTTGGGGCTCAAGATCTTTAAAGCTACAATAGATGGGTCAATCGTATGGCCTTTGCCATTGAATGCCTCCAGATGATAGTACAACTCTGTAGCCCATGCAAAGGATCAGCCGATCCTGAACATTTGCACACGTGGGTCGAATTGCCAGAGAAAGCTAAAGTGTCGTAGTACATCTCGCAAAATGGCAAAATTCGTTCAACATCCCATTAAGAATAGTTTATACAACCTATTTATGGTGATTTGGGGGATGGTTTATTATTGCTTTTTCAACATTAATTATTCGTATGACATTTTACCATGACATAAAAATCTGGTGTTTCGACATCTCATGGTAAAATCATCTCAAAACACCACCATTTTTCCCAGTCACAATGCGCCCGTTGCGAAACTTTTCGTGATTAGCCCCCATTGATTCCCAGTGCCCGTTTTTGTCGATGATGAAATCCTACAAAATCCTGTCATGAAGCCCAAGAATTGCCCCAAAAATCTTGTGATTTCCCAATGATTAAATGACTGAATCAATGGGTACAGGCAAATAGTCAATTTATAATCCCAGAAGACACCGTTTCTTGAAGTCTTGGTGGTTAAAACCTTTTGAAAACATATGAAAACCCTATGAAACGTCCCTGAGCACAGCGCAGCTGCGCGACAGCGCGACAGCGAACGAGGTTTGGACTGGTCATCGACCAAACGACCTCGGCCGCGCAGGTGCTGGTTGGGATTAGCTTCTCTCAAGGATTAAACGTGGGTGACATATACCCTCTGGTAAACTAATATAGCTATGGAAAATGAACCATTTATAGGTGATTTACCTATTCAAATATTGATTTTCCATAGCTATGTTAGTTTGACAGAGGGTACCAAGTGAGTATACATGAAAAATGTGGAAAATCCGGCGTTTATGGATCAAATATGATCATATAAATATAATATATAATATGATTAAATCACCAACAGACTGTCCCCATACGTTTCTCATGTCTATCCTTTTGTTTTGTAGATTAAATATTGAGTGATAGTTTACGGATTTACCATACATACATAAGAAATAAGCCCTGATTGGATATTTTACAGTGTTGTAATTTACCTCGATATTTGCCGCACCAACATTTGAATCATGTTCGGGTAAAATGTTCGTAAATATTCCAGCAAGCATGGAATGGAATCAGACAAAGCCGGCCAAAATAGAGACACCAGATGGGTTTGTTTGACCACGGGGTACACTTGATTCCAGAGGTTTCGAACTTTATTGTTCCATTGAAATGAACGATTTTAAGTTATACAAAATTTGGGAACAAACCCACTTGGATTTTCATTTGCTTGGTGGTTTGGAACATGAATTTTATTTTTCCATATATTGGGAATAGTAACCCCAACTGACTAATATTTTTCCGAGGGGTTGAAACCACCAACCAGTATCATATCGGAGCTTGTCGAAGATTGGGATTTGACTTTTTCTGAATCTCTGCAAGCTGAAAGAGATGAACATCAAATCACTGGGGTCGTCGCCTATAGGAAAGATGATATACAAAAATAACTGGTTGGTTGTTTCAAACATTTTCTATTTTCCATTTCATATATGGGATGTCATCCAACAGCATCTATTATGAGCCTACAGCGGAGGTCTCCCAACAAGGAGCGGCCCAATCCGATGAGGTGGAATCAGAGAAGAGCGACTCCGAGCCTGATGAGGCAACAGTTTACAAGTCTCGAGTTTCTTTTTCGACTCCTCGAGATGCTGGGCTCTTAGATACCCATCTTCGATCTGAGTCTCTGAGCTTCTCCTCATGGACGGAATGCACGAAAGGATCATCGAAGTTTCACGCTGTGGTGGCGAACTACGAAACTTCCATCTGCGAATCATGTGGGAGGTCGGACTCCAAAATTGCCTCTGCTGTCCCTTGCAAGGAAAACGACTGCTTGCGGAGGAAAAAACCCTACTTACGTTCCCAGAAGAACGTCTATTTCGCTTCTGAGCAAGGGTGCTCATTGGTGGATGTGTATGGGCTCAGGGTGTTGAGAACCGATCAGGTTCTTGTGCCATCCACCCCCATCAAGGTTCAATCGGTGAGGCTAAACACCTCTTTCTTTGTCTGGTCAGGGAAGACCTTCCGAACGTTTTCGGACATGCAGGTCTTCCTTGGGCGAACAAGGACTCTGCTGTACAAGCCATTCCCTCTGAGGTTTCAAACTGTGATGCTTCAAGGAATTCCCATGTTTTCGGCTGCGGCGGAATTCCTTTCAGAAACCTACGAACCTGAGAGAAGGCTGACTGAAAGGGACGTTTCCGTCGTCACTCATATGCTGGAAGCGCATGCTGATGAGATGCGACCGGGAAGGTTGAGAGAGGCGCCGTACGGAGGCAGGCTTTCAACATCTGCGGTCCAATTCGAAGAAGAATTGTACTCAATCTTCAGCAACCCGAACCTTGCAGGAACAGGAAATGCGAGGTTGAGAACAAGAATAAGACCACGAACCCGCGAGGGAAGATCTTCTTCTTCCAAAGCCGCTCTTCTCCCCATTGTCGAGTGAGCGAAGGGGCAGATAGGTTTAAATGCGGATGGGAGAAGAAGTCTAGTCGGTTGATTCGCTAGAGAGGAAATACACAGGTTTTGGTTCGAGGTGCCCCCCGTTCGCTCACGCCCTCGTCCATCACCTTAGAGGGTTCTTCTGTGTCCGAGCCCGCGGGTCATTTTGGTCTTCTTTGAAACCGACCTTTTACTGTGCTCACTGCTATTCGATTAGCTGATCACAGGGGACACATTACAATTTTTTTGCTGGTTGGCTGTGGGTATTCTTTTGACATTTGCATTGAATTTTCTGCATTTGGCATCTGATTTGATCTCCTCCGGCTTGCAAATTTTTTGGGGATTACTGGCTCTGCACCGGCCGACGGTGGTTGTGCTTCTGCGGTGGGCCTATACACCGAATTTACATATTTTTCCTTCTCTGTGAACCTGCTCTACAGCATTGAGTTTCTGCTGTCATCTCTTCACAGTTTGGGTTTGGCTTCTGCAAGTGAGCCTATCACTTGGATTTTTGGCAAATTTTCGGTGGATGTGCTCAGTTTTGTCAATCCTTGCATTCTACATCTTCCTTTTCATTGTGATTTCGGACTATACTCATTTCTGTGCTGGCGTCTCGGAGCTTGTCGTGGAGCTGAACCAACACGGCTACGCAAACCAAAAGACGAGCAGACAGAAGAGCACGTGCCCAGGCGGGATTGGATTGGTTTTTGCACAAGAAAGGTTTCAAGACCTTCTCTGCTCAGAAACTGAACACCATCAGGCACAAACTACTGCATCATCATTCGAAAGATCACAATTTCGTTGCCAAGATTGTCGACACAATGAATGCAGTTGCAGCGCAGCCTTGGAAATGCCTCCCATGCAAGCGAATTTGCAGTGGAAAGCACGAGCATTGTGCAAGATGCGGGCAATCGTGGAAGCAAGTCATGGATCCTCAGTTTGTTCCTCCTGCTCAGCCGACAACACCAAGACGTGTGCAATGGTCAGACAACAGCTGGCAGGAACATCATCAATGGGATCAAACTCAATGGGTCCAATCTCCCAGGAGAAGACAGTCACCCAGGCAGAGAACGAGGAAGGGCCCACCAATGCAGGCCAAAGGAAAAGGAAAGCAAAAGCAGGCAGAGGATCAGGTGCAATATGGCCCGCAATCATTGCCTGCCATGCCTGCCTTGGAGCCACCTTGGATGTCAGTTAGTGCCTCTACGATCAACCTGCCCACTGGACCACCTCCAGCTCAGGCATCGGATTCCAAGGAAGACAAAGACAAGGACAAGCAAATGCGCTCATTGGTTGCAGCCCTCAGAAAACATCAGGAGGCTT